>Ga0272442_10000373_pt1 | contig 74294 bp, 61 predicted proteins | sample SSMForm2O_FD_200262 | JGI IMG/M metagenome (GOLD analysis project Ga0272442, IMG submission 200262) | Marine sediment archaeal communities from Little Sippewissett salt marsh, Falmouth, MA, United States - SSM-Form-2O | ecosystem: Environmental > Aquatic > Marine > Wetlands > Sediment ...
GAAAATCAACCTTTTGACCCACCAAGCACTTATGATTTACGAGACGTCAATGGAGAAAACTATGTTAGTTCAATAAAAAACCAACAAGGAGGAACATGCTGGACACATGGTATTATGGCGTCCATGGAGGGAAATCTCTTAATAACAAATAATTGGACTAATGCAGGAGAAACGGGTGAACCAAATCTTGCAGAATATCATTTGGACTGGTGGAATGGTTTTAATCAACATAACAACGATGATATCGATCCCCCATCAGGCAGTGGGTTAACCGTTCATCAAGGTGGAGATTATCTTGTAGGATCTGCATATCTTACTCGTTTGGAGGGAGCGGTTCGTGATAGTGATGGACAATCGTATGACACTCCTCCATTACGTTTTAATCCAAATTATCATTATTATTATCCTCAAGAGATTGAATGGTTTACAATGGATGATGAACTCAATGGAATAGACACGATAAAAGAAATGATTATGACCCATGGTGTGATGGGGACTTGTTTATGTTATGATTCTAGTTTCATTAATGCAAATTATATCCATTACCAACCATCAACAAGTTCGTTAGATCCAAATCATGCAGTTGCAATAATCGGATGGGATGATTCATTAGTGACACAAGCTTCTGAACCTGGCGCATGGCTTTGTAAAAATAGTTGGGATTCAAGTTGGGGATTAAATGGATGTTTTTGGATTTCCTATTATGATAAACATTGTTGTAAACATCCTGAAATGGGAGCAGTCTCCTTCCAAGACGTAGTGTTACTGCCATATACAAACATCTATTATCATGATTACCATGGATGGAGAGATACAAAAACAGATTGTAATGAAGCATTCAATGCATTTCAAGCATCAGATAATGAATTACTAAATGCAGTGAGCTTCTATACATCAGTTCATGATGTATCCTATACCATAGTAATCTACGATTCATTTGAAGATAATATGTTAGGAGATGAACTCATCTCAACAACGGGTACTATAGAATACCGCGGATTTCATACTATTGAGTTACCTTCAGCAGTACCTCTATCTGAGGGGGATTTCTTCTATATCTACCTCTACCTTTCTGATGGTGGACATGCCTATGATCGAACATCAGATGTTCCAGTACTTCTAGGTGAAAAGTATCGTACTATTGTTGAATCATCATCAGAACCCGGGCAGAGTTATTACTATGAAGACTCTGCATGGAATGACTTGTATACTTTTGAAGATACCTCCAATTTTTGTATCAAAGGTCTTGTTTCACCCTCTCTTTCTTTTGATTTTCCAAATGGTCTACCTACTTCTATATTGCCAGGAGAAGAAACAACAATAATGGTTAAAATAAATGAATTAGCAGACACTATCATGCCTGGCTCGGCAAAAATGCATTTTCGCTTTAATGCTGGATCATACCAAGATACTTCCTTGATTCATCTTGAGGATTCATTATATCAAGCAATTTTACCACCAGCAAGCTGTGGTGATACTCCTGAATTTTATTTTAGCGCAGGTGCAGACATCATGGGAACCATGTATAATCCTTCTAATGCACCAGAAGAGGTATATACCTGTCTGGTTGGCTCCTTTACCGAAATTTTTTCAGATAATTTTGAAAATGATCTTGGATGGACTGTGGTTAACGATGATGATTTAACAGATGGCGCATGGGATAGGGGAATCCCTATTGGAGGAGGGGATCGTGGTGATCCTGTTTCTGATTACGATGGATCAGGATACTGTTATTTAACAGATAATACGGATGATAACTCGGATGTAGATGGAGGAATCACCTGGTTAATCTCTCCCACATTAGATATATCTACTGGCCTAGATGCAGAAATATCGTACGCTTTATGGTACACAAATAACTATGGTTCTGATCCTAACAATGATTTATTTAATGTATATATCTCAAATGATGATGGATCGAACTGGATTCTTGCTCAAACAATTGGTCCTCAATCACAAAATGGTTGGATTGAACATAGGTTTATGATTGGAGATTATGTAACACAAACCAATCAAATGAAAGTTCGATTTGAAGCCTCAGATTTAAACGACCCATCAGTTGTGGAAGCCGCAGTTGATGCTTTTTCCGTTTCAATTTTTGATTGTATCCCACAAGGTCCCTCGTTAGCATTTAACCCAACATCACATGATTTTGGATCACTATATACAAATGAAACAGATTCTACAACATTTGCAATTTGGAATAGTGGTGTTGGGATGATCAACTATACCCTCATAGAAACCTGTGATTGGTTGGAAGTAGCTCCTTTAGAAGGGAATTCAACTGGTGAGCAGGATAGTATTTTAGTGACTGTTAATACAACAAATCTGATACAAGGATCCTATCATTACAATATCTCGATTAATTCAGATGCGGGATCCGGCGTATTTGGTGTGAATCTTAATGTCATGAATGAGGGAAATCCCATTGAAGATATTAATCAAAGTATATTTGATAGAGGATTTCCAATACGTCATACATGGGATGGGGATTGGGGAGCAGCCCAAAACTTCATGCCAACTCTAACGACAATGACAAGTGCCGAAATATATCTCAGAAAGTTTGGGACACCTGAATTTAACCTTATCGTGGAACTACGGATCGATCATCCAGAGGGAACATTACTTGATACCCTTACCTTTTTACCCGAAGAAATAACTTCATCGTGGCAATGGATCACTCTTGACTTTGCGGATGAATTAGTGATCCCCGATACTGAGTATTTCATAGTATGTCCACCTGCTCCATCTGGAGTATCAACCAGCTTTGGCTATGAATGGGGATATGCATTTGGCAATCAGTATGATGACGGTGCATTCTGGTTCACCCGAGATGGTGGCAACTTATGGAGAGATCTACCAACCATGTATGAGTTCACATTTGTAACGTTTGGAAGCAACTAAGCAAAAGCAGTTGCAACATCATCCTTGTAGATTACTAAGAATGTACTTGTTCTTAGATACAATTTGGATATGTAAATTCATTACTATCATGTCATTTATGAACGTTATGCAATCAAAAGTATAACGACTTATTTCCTTTGTATATCTATAAGTCTAATCAGTAGCAAATACGATCTTGATTTTATGCATTAATTATCCTCATGAGAAAAATAAAAAATAATAGAAGAATTGATAAGGATTTAATAAAAAAACATAATCTTTTGCTAAGTGTTGTTATTGACATCAAGCTACAGGAATATTCTGTTTTGTTCAAGGGGAAAACTAATAACCATAATGCTTATTCAAAGGATAATTCAGGGGCTTATGGTCTAGTGGTTATGACGTCGCCTTCACACGGCGGAGGTCTCCGGTTCAAATCCGGATAAGCCCATAAGTTTTATTAAAAGCAATGGTGTTGAATTGATTTCTAATTATTAAAATGAAGATGATGCATATTATTCGCTAAATTCTTCTTCATCTGCATAGAGTTTTTTCTTTTTTCCCGATAATTTTAGTATCTTACCTGTAATCAACCCAGATCCAATACCGATAATCATGGTAATAACAATGCCAGTAATTTGAATTTGTATATTAATTCCAGCAACGATAAAAATTGCAGAAAAACCTCCAAATAATCCAGGTAGTCCATGTAGGTTTAATACGCCACAGGTATCAATCATTTTCAGTTTCTTTTGTAATTTTTCTTGTATCATAGAAAATCCGATGGTGGATATTAATCCTGCAATGATACCAATGAGAAATGCAGCGGTCGGAGATGCAAATAAACATACTGATCCTATAGCAACGCCTCCTGCTAATGATGCATTGGCTATGTCTGCAATTTGTATTTTACCTCTAATTGATACTGATGCCGCATAGGTTGCAAGAGTTGATCCACATAATGCCAAGATGACATTTACTATTGTTTGTGGTATTTGATTTGTTGGTACTAATGCAGCACAAAAACTCGGCCAAAATATCCATAAGATCATACTACCAATCATTGAAAAGCGATCACTTGTATAATCTGCTTGGATTGGTATATCTTGATCTTTATGTCGCATAATTGCAATAACAACTCCCAACCCAAATAAGGCTCCAAATGCATGAATAACAATTGATCCTCCGGTATCTATAAACGTCTCAATTGGAATAAGATTCAAACCATTCTCTAGTAAAATCCATTCATTAATCATATAACATGGAATAAAAAATAAGCCAAGGAGCAAATACTGTGACATTTTTAACCTGCCAAGTGCTGCTCCAGCAGCTATTAATAAACCTGCTGCTGCAAATTCAGAAAGAATCAATCGATCTATAACAACTGAAGATCCTCCCATGATACCTGCATCATTAATTAAAATATATACTGGTATCGAGATACTGACCATGAGAAAAGTTGCTGTCAAGGCAGATTTTCCATACCCTCTTACAAATGTCATAAGAAAACCAAATCCAGCAAGAAGCATAGCCATGATATGAATGGATCTATTGTATTTTTGAACTTCAACTACTGAGTGAATATCAGTACTTGTTTCTTCTTGAGCTGCACTTATTACTGAAAAGAAGATGGAAAAGCAGAATATGAATAAAAATAAAAAAACAAAATAAGTTTTCATATTAGATGTTTTTTTATCTAGAGGCATGGATTTCCATGAATAAAAAAACCCCTATTAAAATGTTTTTATCTTATTAACATTATATAAATATAATTATCGTTAACATGCATTTCTAAAAAACTATTAAAAAATAGATGATTTGAAAATAAGTAACTATTCCAATACTACAAACAAATCAAAAAAAAACTAATTTAATCAATAATATAATGGTTATAATATCATCGTAACACAGAGGGCAATTAATCAAGTCTAGAAAAACCTATCAACATAATAAATCTAATAATTAGCAAGAAATAATTATTAATCTATTATTGTTATGATATTTTGAGGAGAGGGAAAAACATGAAAAAGAAAAGTAATAGTTGGAAAGATCTTATCCCATCCATTTTAACAAGTCTGCTGTTTATATCACAAATTATCATTGGTATATATCTAGTATCTTTGATTTCACAAATCGAAATAATAGCTTATGTCGGTGTTGGACTTTACATTTTTTCAGGTTTTATCTTTGGCATGTTGCCAATTATCGAATTTCGTAGAAAAGGTGGAGTCAAAAAAGGAGTAAGTTATATCCATACAACAAAACTCGTTGATACTGGCATTTTTTCTATTGTTCGTCATCCACAGTATGTAACATTTATCCTTTTTTCGATTGCGGGAATGCTTCTTTTTCAACATTGGATTGTGATTTTACTGGGCATTCCGGTTATACCGCTGACATACATTGATTTATTAAAAGCAGATAAGAGCATGATTAAAAAATTCGGTAAAGAGTATAAACAGTATATGCAAACTGTACCAAGAGCCAATTTTTTCTTAGGAATTATAAGATTATTACAACATAAAAAGAAATAAATTAGAACATTTGTAAGTAAGAACCACTGTATTTTAATTACCAATTGTATCTCTTACTCTTAGATAATCATCTCTTTTCATATCGATTATTATTCAAAAATGATTGACTAATAATATCTAGTATAAATAGAGCAAAATTCTATCTTCTTTTCTTAAATCATTTAACTTCATCAATTACGATAACAACTGTAATACAACGTTTATATACGCGCTATCACCACAATAATATCAGAAAACATTTGAAGGTGAGAATTGAAATGGTCTATCAATGGTATAAAAACAATCGATTTTGTCTAATCTTTTTGATTATTGCTGTTTTAGCAATGTCTGAACTATGCTGTTTTAACATTGTTTCAGGATGTAGCAGTTGGGATAAATCAAGTATAAAAATTGATGGTTACTGTGAAGACAATACAGCATATTTTATCATTATGAATACTGGCAGGGATATGAAATATGAAAGTCAATATCGACTTTATCGCAATAATATTCTTGAAATAATTGGATCATTCAAATTGAATGGCGGAGAAAGTATGATGCTATCCTTTGAACCACAAGGGGATACATTAAAATTAGTTGCCTATCAGCATTCACGTCATCCTGGTGTTGGATTTTGTAAATTTATAATAGAAGATTGTGGGTGTAATGATTGTGATGATCAAGAAAATGATAACACTTCAGAGGTTCCTGATGATAATACCTCTGAGGTACCTGATGATAATACAAGCACTAACCCAAACAACAACACAACAAACAACACTACAGAAAACCCGGAAACCAATACCACAGAAAACCCAAACAATAACACCACCGAAACACCAAACAACAATACAAGCACCAACCCAAACAACAACACAACAAACAACACCACACAAAACCCAGAAACCAATACCACAGAAAACCCAAACGATAATACTTCATCCTCACCTGAGGGAACAAATGAAACAGGTAATGATGCTGATGATCATACTAGTACAAGTAGTCCATCAACTAGTGGAAATAGTCAAAGTTCAAACAATATAAAAACAAGTAGTCCTTCCAACAACGATGAAATTATTAAGGAGAACATAGCACCAATTGCAATTATTAATATTGAAAATAATTCTATAAAATTCGTAAATGAAAACATATTATTTGATGGTTCCAATGGGATAGATCAAGATGGATATATAACTGAATGGTTATGGAATTTTGGAAATAATATAACAGCAACTGGAGATAAAATCAATCAGGTTTTTGATACAGAAGGAGTATATACCGTAACATTGACCGTTGTTGACAATGAAGGTGCTACGAATTCGACAGCCATCAATCTTATTATTGAAAAATTAAATAGTAAACCATCCAAACCAATTATTAAAGGTCCAATAGACCTCAATGTCAATACGAATTATACTTTTATCATTGAATCTAGTGATATGGATAATGATCCAATACAATTTTTCGTTGATTGGGGTGATGGAATAAAGATGTCTACCGAGTTCATTGAAAATGCATCAACAACAGGTATAAACAAAATATGGACTGAACCTGGAAAATACACCATAAGTGTTCAAGCTTATGACGGTGAATTATATTCAGAGAGTAATACATTTCAAATAAATGTAAATGAATTTTTCCAATCAAATTATGGATATATCATCCTCTTAATAATAGCAATAGGAGAATTCTTCGTTTTAAGCATACGAACAGCATTAAATGACAGGAAAAAAGCATTACTTCAGCCATAAGCATAAACGAATTACTTATCTATTTAATGGGATGAGAGGGTTAACCCTTATAATCTCACCCAACTTTTCCTTTTTATGTATCATTTAAATTATTTTCAATCTTTTTAATTCAAAAAATGATTTTGCACATGCTCTTACATCTTCTAATGCATCATGGGCATTTGAAAATTCACATTGAAACAATTTTTTATGCAATTCTTTAAGATTTGGCCATTTATACTTTCCATAATTATTTGGAATCTTGCAATAATCTGTTGATGATTTCATTGTGCAAATTCTTTTTGTGTTGAATAGCTCATGGGTAATGTGATTTCTTATAAATTCTGCTCCAATAATTTTTTCATCAAAATCAATATTATGTGCAATAATCTCATCTGCATTTTCTATATCTAATGAAAATTCATTTAAAACAGGTACTAGATCGGTCCCTTCAAGTAATGCTTTTTCAGTTGTTATTCCATGTATGTTTGCTGCACAATCCGGTATTAAAAATCCATTTGGTTTAATGATATAATCTTTTTCAAATAAGCATTCCTCATTTTTATCATACATAAGCCATGCAATTTGAACTAATCTAGGCCAGTTATTAAGTCGTTCAAGTGGGGCATTATATCTTAAGGGCAATCCAGTAGTTTCAGTATCAAAAAATAAATACATTTTGAATCATATCCCGATTTAAAATCCAGTTATTTTCAGTAATAGTAACATACTGTTATTTTGTTTTCTATTTCTTTTAATAGAATATTATAATTTATTCACTAATGAATATTTAATTTTCAACTTAAAGATTGCGATTGGTAATGAGTTGGAAAGAAACTTTAATAACATTAGTTATAATTATATATAATATCTAGTAAAAAATATTGCTAATCATAGGGGAACATATTGAATAGAAAATATAAAATAAAAGGACTTATCATCGTATTACTTCTTCTTATTTCAATTCCAACGACTATCGGCATAAACCTTGAATCAAATCCACAACTTGACATTAACATAGATAATAGAAGTAATATCAGTGATTCATTTGATGAAAATGTTTCCTATTATATGAACCAAGGTCATATTCCAGGTCTTTCTGGATGTATTGTTATTAATGATAGTGTTGTATGGCAAAAAGGTTATGGATATTCAAATATTTACAGAGGAATTAAAGCCACAGAGAATACCATTTATCTTGGAGCATCCATATCAAAAACAATTACTGCTACAGCAATAATGCAACTATGGGAAGAAGGTTTATTTGATTTAGATGAAGATGTATCTAATTTCTTACCATTTTCTTTGCGAAATCCAAAGTACCCCGAAAATAAAATTACCTTTCGAATGCTTTTATCCCATCATTCAAGTCTTGCGTATGGAGACTGGAAGTCAGAACCATTTATTTATCTATTGTTTTCTCTTAGTGGCTCATCAAAAGAACGCTATGAAGAAATATTGAATCCTTCAGGAGCATTTTACAATCCGCGCATCTGGATTGATGCTAAACCTGGAGAACAACTCGAATATTCAAATATTGGTTTTTTTATCCTTGAATATCTTGTTGAATTGATATCAAATCAATCCTTTGATGAATATTGCACAAACCATATTTTCGAGCAATTAGAAATGAAGAATACAAGTTATCAACTTATGAACTATGAAGAAGATGTGGTATCAACACCATATATATGGTTTTTACTTTCATATATACCATTACCTAATTATGAATTTACAAACTATGGAGTTGGTGGAGTTAGAACTTCAGTAAAAGACCTGTCTCATTTCCTAATTGCGTATATGAATGGTGGTGTTTTCAATGGAAGTCGAATTTTACTAGAAGAGACTATTGAGCTTATACAGACCATTCAATTCCCCAATACGAATCATTCTCAATGGTTTGAGTATGGGTTAGGATGGAGAGTGATGAAAAGAAACCATACGCGCCTTATTTGGCATCCTGGGACTGGACCGGGTGTTGCCACCTATATTAATTATAATCCAAAAGAAAAAATTGGCATTATCTTTTTTATAAATCAATATCCCATCATTATTCCATATGATATGGAACCTTGGTTGAATATATTATGGTTATTATATGAAAAAGCATATCAATTTGTATAATAAATAACGAAACTTTAAAGGGATTTTTTATTATAAAAATTGAAAACAAATAAGAAATGAAGTGGTTAGAATGGATACGATTGAAGCGATTTTATCTAGAAGAAGCATTAGAAAATATTCTCAAGTGTCAATTCCAAGAGACATTATTGAAACATGGGTTACATGTGGTATGCATGCACCATCAGCAGGTAATGAACAGCCTTGGCACTTTCTTATAATCAATGAATCAGAAACATTAAAGGAAATACCAAAATTTCATAACCATGGACAGATGTTAAAAGAAGCATCAACAGCTATTTTAATTTGTTTAGATCAATCTCTTGTAAAACATGATGAAATGGCCATTCAAGATTGTGCAGCGGCAACCCAAAATATTCTACTAGCGATTCATAGTCAAGGATATGGTGCTGTTTGGTTGGGAGTATACCCCAGAAAAATACGAATTGATGGCCTACGAAAACTTCTTAAAATACCTGATAACATCATTCCATTTTCCTTGATTTCCATTGGGAAACCTGCAGAAAAGAAATCTGAAGAACTTCGATTTGATAAGAATCGATTACATTATGAGAAATGGTAAGTATCAATTGCATTTAATCTAATTATATAAAGAAATCATTTTTAATTCAATCAAAAAGATATATAACATAAAAGCGCAATTATTTATATTAATATATGAAAAAAAAATTCAGAAGCAGCTTTATTATTCTCATCATGTTCTTGATCATTAATTCAAGTATGTCTATTGCTTCAAATGCAGAATGGGAAAAACAAAAGAATCAACCCATTGTACAAATAGCAAATTCATACCCCATTACTAATAAAATACAAACCATACTTAATGAGGTTAATGAAGAAATTTTAGAGGATTTTTTAATAAATCTTGTTTCTTTTAGTCCCAGATATACTGGAACGACGGGATGTGAAATGACAGCAGCATATATCCATCAACAATTCGAAAATAATGGACTTCAAACAAGATATCAAGAATGGAGTTCCTTTGGTAATAGATATCATCCAAAATTCTTCTCAAGCCAAAATGTTGAAGCAACTCACCCTGGAACACAAACTAATCATATCATCTTATTTGGAGCACATTATGATACTGTTCAACAAACACCAGGAGCAAATGATGATGGATCCGGTACAGCCGCGGTTCTTGCCGCAGCCTATATCTTAAGTAAATATTCATTTAATCATACATTGAAATTTGTAACATTTTCAGGAGAAGAAATCGGACTTAAAGGAAGTGGGGCTTATGCAAAAGAGGCATATCAAAATAATAACAATATCCTATTTATGTTTAATGCAGATATGATTGGTCGTGCTACAACAAAAGAAGGAGGAAGGAATATGGGATTCTCCATTACTGAAGATGCTTTTTGGGTTATGGATATATTTCAATCAATTAACTTTTCATTGAATCTTCAAACAACATTTAATCAGTATACTATTAATCGAGATGGAACCGGTCATAGTGATTATTTTCCTTTTGCAACATATGGTTGGGAGACGGTTGCCTGTTGGCAAGGTGAAGGGGATCCCAATATGCATACCGAACAAGACGGTCTTGATAATGTTAATTTCAGTTATTTAGTAAAAACGACGAAATGTATCATTGGAACGCTTGCCTATCTTGCAGATGCAACTGACATATACCCTCAAATTTCAATTGAAACACCAAAACGAGAATCAATTTATAATCATGGTATGAAAATTGGTTGTACATCACAATTAACCTCCCTAATTTTCAATGAATTCTCAGTACATGCAATAAATAATCATGATGAAATATTTCCAATAGAACGGGTTGAATTTTATTTTGATAATATATTAGAATACACCGATACGGCCCCTCCATTCAAATGGTATTGTAATAAATGGTCTTGTGGACCACATCGAATAACCATTATTGCATATGACCATATAGGACAAAAAACAACAAATTATATCGATATTATGTATATTAATCTAAGATCGAAATTATATTAAAAAAAGAAAAATAGGGATGGATTTAATATCCACCGATTTTTAAACTTGGGTCACCAAGAATTGGCCACTGGGTCACTGTTTTACAATCTGTTTGATCTTCCATTCCTGGGAAAGGAATCATATATTTTCGTAATGATTCACCCCATACATCACCTAAAATATCAAGACCTTCATCATATGATTTGAAAAACATCACTTCTTGATATCCACCAAGTGCTTCTACAGTATCAGGGTTGTTTACCCCATCACCATCAAGATCCCCATGATCTCCAACTGTTCCATACCCAAGACCTGTATTTCCAAAGCTAGCGATTGCTCCACCATCTTTTTTACGAGTTATATGCCATCCAAAACATTCTGCATAGGGAACTCCATGTGCCCATGAGTATGGTTTATTGAGTGCAGTAAACAATAAAGAAACATTGAATTGGCTATTATGACAACCACCAACAACACATATTGGGTATTTTCCATTATTATCAAATTTAAAGAAATCATAACAACTAATACCGCCTGGTGTGTCATCCCAATTGAATTCCCCAGACCAATGTGTATTCCATGATCCGGGTGATCCATGACCGTCAAACAATAAAAAACCAGCCCCATCGGATAATTCACGAATAATATATTCATCCTTTGGAACAAACGTAGGATTGGAATCTTTATTTGAGGCATAGAGTTTTATTGGTGAAAAATCACTCATATAGGTATCAAAGATATAATCACAGACTTCTTCACCTTCCATATAATTTGTTGAACCATCATCATGTGAATCACCGCCAATTCCTATAACCGTATTATACCATGATGAGCCTTTTGTTTCTGTCTCATAAGTGATTATTTTATCTACCATAAATTGAACTTCAAAGTTGTTTCGACAAGCAAGTCTTCCAACGTAAACATCAGGATATAAATCTAGGACATCCTTTCCCCCTGCAAACATAGACCATCGGGCATAGATGCCATCACTTTCCCCATTGCTATCCGCATCCCAACTTGAGAAATTCCCTTCTGCATCATATAAATCTGCGTAATAAAGATCACTGATAAATCCTGGATCATGGGTAGCACCCATTTCTTTATTATTTGTGTATCGAACTGGTACAAGCCAATCTTTACTTCCCTGATTTTTATCATCTCGTGGAGTTGCAGTGATTATCGATTTTAACCCACCAACTAGCATCACATAAGTGATTCCTTGGGTCTCTTTTGCATCGAGAATGAAATATTTGATTTGCTCAGGTTTATCAAAACCATCATATTGAGCATAAATTTCTTCTGTTGTCTTCAAATATGTTTTAACTCCATGATTATTTTTATGATTAATCAGAGATTGAAGATCCGAAGAAAATGATTCAGGAGTTATGATAACCATATCAAATTCATCCACATTTGTAAGTAAGGGTTCTTCTGGTTTTTCAATAGATATGGTGATTTTCATATCATTTGCAATAGTTAATAAATCGTTAACGGGATTGTATCGTACGGGATAACTTTCAACAACAACAAATGTTGTTTGAACATGATCTTTATTCAGTCCCCCTCCAGTAGATATGGAATACCAGTTGGATGGAAACAATTCAGTTGATTCATATATTTCTGTATTCATTTCATAGACAAGTTCATTTGATACACCCTGAATAAGAGGTTTAGGTGCAGGTAGTAACTTTTCATTTAATGAAATATGTTCAATATCAGCAATATCACAAGAGATATCAACTATTTTAGTACCAAAAGGCAATTCAATTGTCTGAACTTTTTTTGGTATTAACGGCTCTCCAGCGCGATAAAGTGTGCCAAATGATGTTCCTCCATTTAACACAATATACTCTTGTTCTTCAATAATTCTATAATCAAACTCCAATTCATTACAAACAGTGTTTAATAAAAGATAGTCTTTCTTATCAGCCTCTTTACTAATTCCAATTGCTGCAATGCTGCTGAAAAGCAATAGACTTACAACAATTAATGGCAAATAACGCATAGTTCTTTGACCCCCTAATAATCTATTTACTATAGATTTATAAGAATCCCCTATAAATATTTTATCTTTATGTTAAAATTAATTTTTATTTTTATTAGAAATTTGATAAAAAGGAAGGTGTCGCTGTCACCCAACAAGTTATAAGAAGTATTGTTGGGTGTTTTCCATAATATTATTCACAGATAAGCAGCAGGTGAATAACACTATTTCTTATTTTGCGACATTTTTTTGATGTCATGGTTGTCCTCTTATCATTTCTTGACATTACGTCTGATAGATCAAAGAGGGACTCTAGTGCCATCAATTTTTGTACCCTTGATCTTGCTGCTTTAATCATCTCATCATAAAGCTCTTCGAATCAAGGTAAAAAGGAATATGTCTTCATAGTTAAAAAACATTTTTTTGAAATAACTAGTTCTTTCTCCGATACAAATTAATAGCATCTCGTAATTTTTCGGCAGCGTTTCTGATATCATCCACATAGTTTTCATCGCTTCCTGCATAGATGATTTCCCGAGAAGAATTAATTATTGCTAATTCTCCATCGCTATTTGTACCATACATTACTGTTTTTTCTAAATCCCCTCCTTGCTTTCCAATACCTGGAATCAAAAACGGAGTTTCATCTTTAACAATCTTACGGATAACTTGCAATTCTTTAGGATACGTTGCTCCAACAACAACACCACATTTCCCTATTTTATTCCATTCATTAGTCTTCATTGCAACATGTTCATACAAAGGTTTTTTTTGAAACAGTAAATCTTGGAATTCAATAGCAGAGGGATTAGAGGTTCTACAGAGAATAAAGCTACACTTATTTTTATATGAAATAAAAGGAATAATACCATCTGAACCTAAATAAGGATTAATGGTAACTGCATCAGCCCCAAGAACATCATAAAGAGATATTGCATATTTTTTTGCAGTATTTCCAATATCATTTCTTTTCCCATCAAGAATAATAACCATATCTTTCGGGATAGCCGCAAGAGTACTTCGTAAAACCACCCCCCCTGTTTCTCCTAACGCTTCATAAAAAGCTAGATTTAATTTATAAGCACAGACCAAATCTTTTGTATGTTTAATTATTGCTCTATTAAATTCAACATAAGGATTATTTGATTGATCTATTACATAAGATGGGATTTTCTGTGTATCAATATCTAGACCAACACAGAGTAAACTGTTGTTTTTGTGTGAAATATGTAAAAGTTTATCATTAAATGTCGTCATTTTATCTAAATCTGATATCCTCTTTTAATTAAAAAAAGGATTGGTAAATCTCGGTAGCTATATATGCAGGAACGAAAATTACACGTAAGTTTATGGAAATTGTATATAGTATGTGTTCTTGGGGACTTGGACATGCAAGCAGATCGTTGCCAATTATTCGAAAATTACTTGAAGAAAATCATACCTTGACCTGTATATCTCATGATCGATCACTTCAATTATTAAAAGAAGAATTAGGAGACCAAGTAGCATACATTGACATTCCTGATTATCCAATGCTTATATCAGAAAATCAAAGGCAATTCATTGCAAAAAGTATGGTGTATTGGCCAGTTTTTATAAAGAGAATGGAATCTGGATTGCAAAAATTAACAAAAATATTACAACACCATCCATGTGATTGCGTTATATCAGATGGCAGATACGATATGTATAGTAAAAAAATTCCATCATATTTTATTTCACATCAAATGAGAATACTTAATCCGCTTCGCATTAAAATGTTAGAAAAAGGAAGTGAAACATTTAATAAATTCTTTTTCAAACGCTTCAAAGAAGTTATTATCCCCGATTATAAAACAAATACGTTATCTGGTGATCTGTCTCATAATCTATCAAGAATTGACGAAGAGAAACTTCATTATGTGGGTCTTCTTTCTGATTTTAAAAAAAGGAATATTAAAAAAGATATTGATTTTTTCATATCATTGTCTGGTCCGGAACCTCAGCGTACCATGCTAGAAAAGAAAATGTTATCACAAGTCCAAAAATTATCTGGTAATGTTGTCATGACTCTTGGAAAACTAGAAAATAAACATGAGATTAAAAAAGACAATATTCAAACTTATTCATATCTTTCAAAAGATAAGAGAGAGGAAGTATTAAACCGGTCAAAAATAATAATATCTAGAAGCGGGTATTCAACTATCATGGATATCGCTACCATCGGATGTAAAGCATTGATGATTCCCACCCCTGGACAAATCGAACAAGAGTATCTTGCAACATATCATCATCAAAAGAATTCCTGTTATATTGTCAATCAAGAACAAATAAATTTAGTGAAAAATGTCGAAAGTACTATAAAAACAAACGGTTTTCCATGCAATGGTTCTGTCAACGATACAGTCGAACAGGTTCTCCAAATTGTTACAGAAACATAATAAGAAAGAAATGGATAAAAAATTAATTGATAACGTTTGCTAGCTATATGGGTGAGAGGATGATCAAAAAGGATTCAGTAAACATTAAAATGATACTTCATCATTGGATGTTTTGGTTAGGAATTTTTACCCTTATCGGGATTATTCTACGATCATTACCTTCTCTTTTCAACGCTGCCTGGGGAATTGATTTTGGTATCTACTATGGCCTTACAAATTCATTTGTAGAAACCAAGGAATTGATTAATTCCTATAATGGGTGGGGATTATCCTATAATTATTTCCCTGTTTTATATGCAATAACTGGCTTTGTTCATTGGGTAACCGGTATTGAAGTTATTGCTTTAATGCCTCGAATTGCGCCAATCATTGGCGGATTAAGTATTCCAATTTTTTATTTCATTACATATGAATTAACAAAGAATCAAAGAATTTCTTTATTAGCTGCAGGATTACTATCGGTCTCAACTTTTCATGTATATCAAACAAGCCATGCTGCCCCCCTAACAGTGGGTCATTTCTTTATGATGTTGTCGATGTATTTCTTCATTAAATATATTAAAAATCATAAATATTTGATACCATTATGTGCATCTACTGTTTTATTAATTCTATCACATCACTTTACTACCTATTTCTTTTTAATTAGTATCACATTTATGCTCTTTTATTATACTTCCAAGCAAAAAGTACTTAGTAAACACATTTTTCACATATTGTTCTTTGTAGGATTTGCAGCAACCATTGCATTTAGTTATTGGGGCTTTTTTGCAACACCAGTCTATAAATATTTTATGAATAAAATGTTTTTATCTGCGCCATACATCATTGCTATTTTTTATGCGTTTATCTTCTTTGGGGTCCTTTTTATTAGCATCTGTAAAAAATACAATGTTATGATGCCTCGATTGAAGGTCACTTCATTATCCAAAGAAAAAAAAATTATTCTTATATTCGTTTTAATTTTTACCAGTGCATCTCTTTCAATCTTTACTGGAATTCCCGGAGTTTATGTAACTCTTACACCCCTTGCAATTCTGTATTCTATACCAATGATAGTGCTGATCGGTTTTGCAATATCTGGTTTATCTTCACTTAGGTTAATTCCCGGCGAGTTATTACTAAAAGGTTGGATGGTCGCAATTGGTCTTTCATTTATCTATTCTCTCTGTTCTGGAACAATGCTTCCCGATCGTCATCTAGAATATTTAATTGTTCCATTATGCATCCCTGCGGCACTAACTCTAAATGAATTTATTGATGAGTATAAAGAAATTAAAATAAAAAATATCTTTAGCACGTATACTCAGCCAATGCTAACCAAATATCACATGAAAAAAATTGTTGTATTTACTAGTATTTTTATTTTATTTATTTCAAATATGATTACAGCATATCCAACTATTGATGCCTTACAAACCATAGATGAAAGAGTATCTGACCCCTGTATAAACTCGCTTGAATGGATGCAGGGAAATATAACTAATTCTAGCATTATTGCTTCAGATCATCGCATATCAATGCTCCTTTGGGCAGAGGGCTTTGGCATAACTTATGGACAGATAAATGATACATGGGATGCAGAAAATTTATCAACTTGTCTTGAAGAGATACTGCGGTTAAATATTTCTTATGTTATCATTGATGATATTATGAAAGATAATGTCATTAATGTTGATGTAGGCAAATATTATTATTTTACCAATAATTCGTACAATAAATTTAGGGAAAAACCATTTGAACTTGTTTATAGAAATGCTACACTCAATAATCAAAAAGTCGAGACGCATTGGATTGAAATCTACAAAATAAACCAGAGTTGTCTTCCAGCATTATAATACTAATAGAACCAAGTGATCGTATGAAAGTTAATTTTATTGTAGAAGATAATGGGCCATTGAAATATTTAGGTTGCGCAACTGCTGCAAAGAATTTATACAAAGCGCTTGCTAAAAAAATTGACATATCCTATAATGATTCCTCACTTGATTTTGACCTATGCCATTTCCATACATTTGGTCCAAAATCCATAATGTATTTAAAGCGATTTAAGGGAAAATCCATCATTACTGCTCATTCAACACCACATTTAAATGATGGAAACTTAGCATTTCCAAAGATTGTTAATTGGCTCTATGTTCCTATCTATAATCAATTTGATTACATCATTTCGGTTTCAAAAAAATGTGAGAAAGAATTACATGAAATTGGTTGTATTCCACCAATATCAACAATATATAATGGCATTGATATCAATCATTTCAAGCCAGATTTAAAGAAAAGAAAACATTTTCGGGATACCTTTGGTATCTCTGATGATTCGTTAGTTGTTCTTACGGTTGCTCAACGAACTCCTAGAAAAGGAATTTATGATTTTTTATATCTTGCAAAGAAATTCCCAGAATACACATTCATATGGATTGGAGGATTTCCCTATTACTTATTCTCAAAAGAATATCGAAAAGTTATCAAAGCTATCAATCAGCATTCAAAAAACGCAATATTTCCAGGTTTTGTAGAAGATATATTTGAAGTCTATTCCGGTGCGGATATCTTTTTTATGCCATCATATGCAGAAGGTCATTCCATTGTCATGCTTGAAGCTTTATCAATGAGTTTACCCATGATTGCAAGAGATTTAGAAGAATTCAAAGAAGCTTTTCATGATATGCTCTTATATTTTACCGACATTCAAAAGATAAATAAAGAGATGTTTAGTAAGAAGATACTAGATATTTACAGAAAAAAAGCTGAAGAAGTAAAACAATACCATATCTCAAATACTGCTGACCAACATATAAACATATATGAGAATATGTTCCATTCATAATCAAAATTGATTTTTATGATATATGAAAAAATTGATAAAGATATATCATGCAATAAAAACAAATACACTCTTTTAAAATCAAAAGAGGAGTATCTTTTAAAGCAAATTACAATAGAAAAAGATCAGTTACAATACGCTTTCATCGGAGGGATGTGGTATACCCATGAAGAATTTTCCTTTAATGATAAAATCTCTTTACCCTATCCATTTTCTACATATTATACGTTTAAAATTATTGATAAGAATTATCAAAATAAGAGGTATCGGTCCTTACTCTATGTTAAAACTCCTTTACTTGTTATTCAATTAAAAAAGAAATGTATTTGTGTTAAATTTAATCCATTTATCAAACATAAAGGCAAAGATATTTTTCCCTTTATTGGACTCTATGAAAACGATACCTCCTATATCATATCATTTTATCTTTTTTCAACATATTCTATTAAAACAAAAAAAAGTGAATGGCTCGGAAGGGGGAAAAAGGAAACAATTCATCATTCTTTTAAGAAAAATGATTCCTTTACATTTTCAGCATCTGTATCCTATTTTGATACCTGGGAAAAAGCAGTTTTCGATTTTTTTGAAAATAAAATTGACAACCAAGAACTTATTGAAAATCCTGAGGTGATTTTTGATCATGCAAAGAAAGCATTATGGAGATCCTATGATGATTTAACAGGATCATTTCTTCAATTGCCATGGAAAACATCCACAGGTTTTACTTTTCAAAATTCAAGTTATTCATTATTAACCTACGAAGCAGTTCGTCTTAATTATTTTTCAAAATGGTATGAAAAAACAAAAGATAGACAATTTCAAATTTGGAAAGACAAATTAAGAAATCATTTCACCAATCAAAACCTATATACTACTCCTTCAAAAAAGGGAGACGGCATTATTTGGTATAATATGACAAATTTAACAAAAAAGGGATTAAATGGATATTTTTACATGGATTGTGGTTATGCCGGTTATCCAGGTGGTCAAGCATCAATTGCTGTTTATCTGTTAGATTACTTAACGAATAATTCGGATAAAGAACTTGAAAACATTGTAAAACAGTCACTTACCTATCTTTTATCAACACAGCATGCTGATGGTTCCTGGCCAATGGCAATCAATCAGGAGGGAATCATTCACTTTCGAAAAGAAAAATTATCAGACTATATAAGTTATGGTGGAACAGGGGAGGCAGCACGAGCACTTTATCAAGCATATGAGATGTATCATCATAAGGACTATCTTAAATCAGCTGAAAAAGCACTGGCATATCTTACAACCTCGTATCCTATTAGTTATAATGGTTTACGAGACATTGGAATTATGGAACCTGAAGCTTTCTCTGTTGTTTCAATAATTTATGCATTTCTTGATGGATACGATCTTACAAATAAGAATGAATATCTTCAGCAAGCATTTACCTATGCAACGCATCTGCTCACATGGATCTATATGTATGATACCTCAGAATGGAAGATGGCCTATAATTTTCATCCTATTTCTTATTCAATAACTCCAAGATTATCACCATATGAAACAGCATGGATTGTTACGCTTTTTAATCGATTATCAAACTATTCAAAAGATCCCTTATGGACTCAATTAGCAATCAATTGCTATAATTCTGTATTGCCCTGGATTTCATCAACAGGTGGACTTTCTGAAGGGGTATTTCCCCATTATCAATCCACATGCAAATCCCTTCCTATGGACCAGACATTTGCAACTGTTGAATTGATGAATGCTTCTTTCCCATTCATAGAAAAAATAAAAAAAGATTTGAAAACACTTGAAAAAGACAAGAACGACCATGTTTCATTTGAAACCCAAGGCAATGTGCTTCAGATTCTATTTGATAAGAAAATGATATGTAAAATTGATGCAGCATCTTGTCAAATTACCAAAATAAAAGATGTTGAGTTGGGCTCTAATGGTATTACTCTTTCAATTCAGGGACCCTATCAGATTAAAAATAAAATAAAACATTATTTGGTGAAACGAATTCGTGGATCAATTGGAAAATATTTACTAGGAATAAAAGATGCCACCTATGCTATTACTGGGGTGAAACCACCGCATCGAAAGGAAAAGCAACAAATCGATCTTATCGCTAATCATATCAATAGTGCAACGATTGAATGTATAAGCAATAACAAAGCCATAATAAAATGTACAACACCCTATCATAATATTACCTTTACTATTCAGGTCACCCTTGAAAAAAAAGACATTGTCATTGCAATTAATCCTTTCATAATAGAAGTTTGTGATCATGATTTAACAACCAATTCCGTTATCTATCCATTAATTGATGGAAAAATAACACACAAAACAAATACAACAATAGAATTAGATGGTTGCATTCTTAAAGGTACCTTTCAAAACATTGTTCACATTGATCAATGTACAGGTATTGACCAAACACTTGAAACAAACTGGACGCATGGCGGCATTTTCAAAAGCAGCCTCACAATTATTATCCCTTCAACGTAAATGAGGTATTGTCAAAAATGCTCTGTAAACCATAAGTAACATAAATGATTCTGAAATTCAGATGTTGTGATCTCATCAAATAAAAAAAAATCATCTGTAAAAAAATCCATCATTTTGAGCATTTTATTCAGTATTGCAATAATATTAATAATACTGTATTTTACGATTAATGAACAAACGATAACCTATCTACAAAGTGCATCGATACGATATGAATTTTTTATATTAGCTGCTCTCATTAATCTAGCATTCTGGACGATTTGGGGCGCTAGGGTTAAAGTGTTAAGTTCTTCTATTGATCCTTCATTTAATATCAGTTTATGGGGTGCAACAAAAATTGTAATTGCCAATTTATTTCTTGCAAACATTACACCTTCAATGGCCGGAGGTGAACCAGTTCGCATTTATTTATTGAAAAAAGAAGGACTCCATATTGGTGGTGCGACTGCAGCAACTCTTGGAGAAAGGTTATTAGATGCTCTATTTTTACTTCTCTGCGTTCCCTTTGCTTTTTTCATTTTTGGTCGTTATATACAAAACCAGTACCTACAAGTTGGTTTATATATCGCTGTCGTTATTTTTATTATAATTGTATTGCTTTTTATATATGCAATAAAAAAACCTGAAAAAATAAAAAATTTTCTTATCAGAATTGCTCATTGGGCTCAACGTTTCTCAAGAAAAAAACATCATCATGCTAACATTATTGAAAGAATCTCTGAAGAAGTAGATAATTTTCATAAAAGTATGACCTTCTTTTTAACAAAAGGAAAAAAAACATTTTTTATCGCTTTTCTTATCACTGCCTTATTTTGGATGACTGGTTGGATTATTCCCCTTTTATTATTATTGGGATTAGGAGTGAAACCATTAATCATTGAATCATGTGCAGCACAAGTCTTGTTGGTTCTCGTTGCGATGATGCCTACAACACCTGGAAGTACCGGAATATCTGAAGGAGGGGTAGCGGCTTTATATGGGGTTTTTCTCAATTCATATATTCTTGGAGTGTTTGTTCTATTGTTTCGGTTAATTACGTATCATATGGGTCTTATTGCTGGAGCTATTTTTCAATATAAAATATTTAAATCAGTAACCTCATTTTCTACGGATATGATTTCAAATAACGATGAATCAGTCTGATTCGCTTTCTCCCTTATAAAAAAACAGCGGCATATTTTATATAATAGAACTATATTCAGCTCCACCTATGAAAAAAGCAGAACGTTGCATCTCCTGTGGAAAAGGACTCTTAGAAGTAGGGTCAACCACTTTCGTTTGTCCACAATGTGATAAAATAATTGGAAGATGTGGAAGTTGTCGAGAACAAAGCGTTCCATATACTTGCTCAACCTGTGGATTCACAGGTCCATAAATACAAAAGAAATGGAGGTATATACGATGGGAGAAGTAATAGCACTAATACGTCTCATGCCCGGAAGCGTCCTTAACGATGAAGAAATGGAAAAAATTGAAAATAGTGTAAAAGATGTAATTCAAGCACCAGTAAGACTCGGAAAAGTCGAAATTAAAAATGTTGCATTTGGTCTTCGAGGACTAGATGTAACAGTGGCAGTCCCTGATTCTGAAGGTGGCATTGATCCAGTCGTTGATAAATTATCATCAATAGAAAAAGTTGAAAGCGTAGAAGTTGTAGATGTCGGAAGAATCTAAGACGCTTTTCCTTTTTTTAACTTTTTTTCATTTATTTGTTTCACTACTATTATCCCGGTTTCTGTTGGATAATAAACAGGATATGATGAATGACTGGTATCTCCATCAATTAATTCAGCAATATACATTTTTTTAATATGCCATTTGACCGTGTGATGATTTAAATCCAACGCATGAGCGATTTCTAAAAGGTGTTTTCCAGGATTCTTGATTAAAAACTGCATAATATTATAGGCATTATCATTTCGTAGAATTGAACCGGCTACTGCCTCCCTTCGGGATTCAATTCCTCCTTCAACTAAATAATATACTTTTTTCCCACCAATATTTCTGCTTCTAATCAAATTTGTTTGTTCTAATTTTCTTAAGTGCCACGCTGCATTACTTGGTTTTAATTCTAATTCACGGGCAATTTCTCGTAAATGTGAACCTGGATATTCATCAATATATTCATACAAATTTTTTCTCACATCTGTATCTAACACATTATCCGGAGTCACATATTTTATGCCACCAACGGTAAATAATGCACAAATAATTACAATAACTCCAATAATGACATATACTGTATTTTCGCTTATACCATCATTACCCGCTGCACTTACACTAGCTGAAGCACAGATAAAAAATAATAACGTGATTAACAGAGGAACTGTTGCTTTCAAATTCATGTGATTCCCATCCTATTTTTTCTGAATTTGATTAAATGTTAAATGATAGAAATTTAAAAAGTTACCGATGAGTGAAAAATCCTTTGATAGAATCCTGCTTCTTTTCAATTCGTACAAAACCAAACCGTTCAAATTGAATACTTTCTCCATCCTGTAACGTATGGATAGCTTGTTCAACTCTCCCAGAAATTTCTTGTAAACTTTCTGTGTTAAACTCATTGTTAATATATAATAAATTAGGTTTATAGATGATCAATTGTTTTGACTCAGGAGTTACCCACTGTACTTTTAATGAATCCGCAATCACCTCATCCCCACTATAGGATCCGATCAGTTCATCATTTTTTTTCTCGAGCTTGACATTAAATAACCCTTTTAACCGAAATACATCATTTATTGATAGATTTTCTGCATCTTCTGATGAAATATAAAAAGTATCCATTGTTTTTACTAATCGATTTCCAAGTGAATGATCTGATGGATGAAAAGCAAGGGTGGTTTCCTTTTCAGGTGCATTAGACACTATGAGTTTATGAGGATTTGGTACAAAATACAATCGCTTCGATGTTGCATCAATAACCTTTCTATTCTCTGATTCGACAAGGCTGAATGGCACGATTGATTCAACTTTTGAGATGCCTTGTGAAAAAACAAAATTTTTAATCGCTTTTGGAACAATACCTCTTCTGCGTAACCCTTGTAGCGTGGGAAGTCTTACATCATCAAACCCTGAAACAAGGCCTTTTTCTATCAGAGGAGTAATAAGTCTTTTTGAAATAGGCATACCATCAATGGACAAACGAGCAAACTCCATAAGGTGTGGTTTTCTTAACTGAAGCTTATCAAGTAAATAAAAATAAACCTCATCACGAAGTTCATATTCCTTGGTTCTAAACGGGTGGGTGACTCCACTAACACTATCCTCAACTGCCCCTGCAAAATCATAGGTAGGCCAAATATGATAACGATCCTTTTGAAGAGGATGAGGAGTATTTATTATCCGAAAAAGGGTTGGATCACGCATAGCTGTATTATCACTTTGCATATCCGCTTTCAATCGAACAATACCTGATTCAAGTGACGATGAAAGAAGTTTTTCCCATAATGCAATATGATCATGACTGGATTTCTGCCGACAAGGGCAATTCTTCTTCTGTTGTCTTCCCTTTTTTATTTCACTTGAATCACAGAGGCAAACATATCCATCTCCTTGCTGAATAAGTTGAGATGCAAGGGTATAATGTTTTTCTAGATTATCCGATGTATGATATTTCTTATCCCATGAAATATCTAGCCATGATAAATCCTGTTCTTGTGCATGATAAAATTCTTCCTTATCTTTTTCAGGATTTGTATCATCAAATCGAAGGATGAACTGCCCTTCATATTTTTTTGCATATTCAAAATCAACTATTGCTGCCTTTGCATGTCCAATATGTAAATATCCATTTGGTTCAGGGGGAAATCTTGTCACAACCTTTCCCTGAATTGCATTGGGTAAATCTGGCAAAGAAAAATCTCGTATTTTTTTTTCTTTGATAAGAAGTTCAGGAGCTAGTTTTTCAAGTTCTAATTGTTGTTTATCTAATGATAACTTGTTTACTTCAGCAACAACCCTTCCTGAAATTTGATATATTTCCTTTGGGGAAACACTTCTATTTTCAGAGATTACTCTACCCGCAACTGCTTTTAGATTTGCCGTTCCATTGAATTGAACTGCATTCTGTAAAGCATATTTTCTAGCAGTTAATTTTATTTCTTCAGAATCCATAATTCTATTTCTCTCTTGTCATTGAATATAATGCTAATTCATGTAAAATATTTTTAGCTTTACTATCTTCTAACGTATCTAATTCTTGAATTGCTTTTTTACTGTATGCTTCCGCTTTTTTTGCAGCATAATCAATTGAGCCACATTGTTTAAATAAATCATATACATGCTCTACATCTTTTTTCTTTGCTTTGGCATTTCCAAAAATTGTTCGTAATATGGGTTCAGTATCTTCCTTACAATGTGAGAGTGCATGTACTGCGATAAGGGTTTTTTTACCATTTCGTATATCATTTCCAATATCTTTACCAAGTGTTTTTGCAGTACTACTCATATCAAGATAATCATCTCGAATTTGAAATGCAAGACCTAACGATGTACCATAGCTGTTCAATGCTTTTACTACCTCTTTTGAACCACCACCAATTAAGGCACCTCCATCTGCAGATATGCGAAATAATGCTGATGTTTTTTTCCGAATCATTTCAATATACTCTGATTCGGGTACAATTAATCTATTCTCAAAATTCATATCAAGTTGTTGGCCTTCACAAACCTCAATAACAGATTGAATAAGATGATTATTCAATTTTCTAAATAACAATATATCCTTAGGATATTTTTCAAGAGCTTCAAATGCTTTTACAAAAAGCAGATCTCCCGCGAGAATTGCTGTTGGTTCACTATACTTTAAATGAACTGTTTGTAGATTTCTTCTTAGCGTTGATTTATCCATAATGTCATCATGAACAAGAGTGAAATTATGGATGATTTCAACAGCTAAGGCAAATGGTAACGCTTCAATAGCTTTTCCACCCACTGCCTCACAACAAAGCATAGTTAAAACAGGTCGCAGTCTTTTTCCACCAGCCATTGGTAAATGTCTTGATGCTTCATAGAGATTTTCAGGTTGTTCAATCTTAAGAAACGTATCAAGTTCATTGTTAAATATGGATGCTCTATCAGCTATTTCTTTTTTTAATTCCATATATCAACCTCAGCATTTTTCATTTTTTCAACGGTATCTGATCCAGTAAGAAACATTGCAGCACGTAGTTCTTTAATGATACAATCGAGTTCATCAATTGTTGCTTGTTTGCTTTTTGTTGCCGGTTTTAACAACGTATATGCTATTCCTATCACATCAGCTCCAAGCGACAAGCCTCTTGCTGCATCCAACCCATGGCGGATTCCACCGGTACTAATAATTGGTATCTCCCAATTTGTTCCTTCTCCAGCATTAAGGATTGATTGAGGTGTTGGAATACCCCAGTTCCAAAAGGTTTTTCCAACTCTTGAATGGCGTTGATCAAAATGCATTTTAGCCCTATAGTGCTCGATAGCTGCAAATGATGTTCCACCAAGCCCTCCTACATCTATTGAAGAAATGTTCACTTCATTTAATTTTTTCGCAACAGAAAGAGAAATACCTGCTCCCGATTCTTTCACAATAACTGGGATATCAATTGCATCAGTCAGCTTTTGAATCTCAGCTAGACATCCTTTTGCATTGGCTTCGCCTTCGTATTGAATTACTTCTTGTAGAAAATTCAAGCAAATTGCAATTGCATGCGCATCAATCATATCTACCATCTGATTGACATAATCAATTGTTTTTTCATGGCCCCATAATACAAGCTGTGAAGCACCTATATTGGCTATTCTTAAGGGAATATCAAAATCTTTTACAATACTATACGTATCAACAAGATTTGAGTTTTTTAATGCAGCTCGCTGAGATCCAACTCCCATTGCGATCTGGAAATCAGCTGCAACATACGCTAATCGCTCATTTATTTCTTTTGCAAGACTATAACCGCCAGTCATCGCAGAAATCACCAGAGGTGCATGAAGTTTTTTTTCAAGAAATGAAATGTGTAAATCAATATCCTCTTTATTCATTTCAGGTAATGCATTATGTGTAAGAATAACATCATCCCAATAATTTACAGAGGAGGCAATATCTTTTTCAAGTGCGATTCGAACATGTTCATCTTTTCTACTCTCAATTTGATCCATGATTGTTCACCGTTTGATCAAGGTATGTTTCGTTTTATTTCCAACAAGAACATCATATAGACAATCTGGTTTATTACCATTTAGGAGAATTGAATCAATATTATCATGAGCAATAGTCTTTATCACCTGTAATTTTCCCTCCATTCCTTTTGTAACATCAGCATGATCATCTATCTTTGTTGTTAAATCAGATAGTTCATCATTTGATATTTCATTAATAAATTTTGCATCAGGATTTTTCTTTGGATTCGAAGTATATAAACCATCTTCATCAATAGCAAAAATTACTTTTTCTGGATGAAATAGCTTTACCAAGAGTTCAATGAGTAAATCACCAGAGCAAATAGAAAAACCAATATCCGCATCTAACACCACATCACCAAAAGTAACTGGAGTGAAGCCCTTTTTTAAATATTTAAAAAACAATTCACTCTGAAATGAATCCGTTAAATGATTTTTCATTGTTATTGTTGTATGGGGCGAAATAGACACCGCAGCAATACCTTTTTTCTGGAGTGATTTCAGTACAAGTGTATTTAATTCTTGAACCTTTGTAAGTGTTAAAGAAAAACCCATAATCTGGTTCTTATCTGTAAATCCATTATTTAAATGGTATTTTTTTGCAAGAACATGACCATAAGAACCTGCTCCATGAACAATAATAATTTCTTGATTGGATTTTTGCATTGATTCAGCTAATCCATCCATGATGTCCTGCTTGAAAACACCTGCATCGCTTGATTTATCTGTGATAACACTTCCACCAAGTTTAACAATAAACATCAAAGGTTGAATAACAATCAACCTAAAAAAAGATTTCATTGTCACAAGATACAAAGAAGCGAAATTTAACGAAAAAATAAATATCTACTTTTTCATAGACATAAACTGTTTGCCTTTATTCTGTTGTTCAATAAGCCAAAGTGCTATTGGCATTCCTTTTTGATTGATCTTTGTTGATAGTGAAATACTGTCAATATCTTCTGTTTCAATCATTTTATGATGGCAATCTTCACAAATAAATACAGAATCATTCACTACTAACCCTAATTCATGTTTATCAGGAATAAAATGAGTATGACATTTTTCACATATCTTTTCATCCATCTGGTTCACCATCTTTTTGATAATATACAATATATAAACGATATATTTAAAAATTGGGAATTAAATTAATAATGGATACATATAAATTATAATCAAAAGAGCTTCTGTTCGATGAATAGAAAACAACTTTAATACCCGTTTTATATTACCATGATAAATACTGGTGTGTGAAGATGGATGACAAATAATTCCATAAAAAATCAATCTGAAACAATGAATGGATCACCAAAAATTGCTTATTTTTCGATGGAAATTGGTATTAACGAACGTATTCCCACTTATAGTGGGGGTCTTGGTGTGCTTGCCGGCGATACCCTTAAATCCTGTGCAGATCTTAATGTTCCTATTATAGGAGTAACTCTTCTTTCAGAGAGTGGATATTTTTATCAAAAAATAGATGAAAATGGAAATCAGATTGAGCTTCCATATAACTTCAATGTTAATGATTTTCTCAAACCACTTCCAACAACAACGATGATTCATATTGAAGGTCGAGAAGTTATAATTCGTGTTTGGTATTTTACAGTAAAAGGAATAAATAATTATATCGTCCCTGTTTTTTTCCTAGATACTAATGTAGAAGGAAATAGTGAATGGGATAGAAGTTTAACAAAATTTCTATATGGTGGCGATAATAAATATCGTCTCGGTCAAGAAATGATCCTTGGTATTGGCGGGGTTCGAGCAATTGAAGCTTTGGGATATGACACAATTGACAAGTATCATATGAACGAAGGGCACGCAGCATATGGAACCTTAGAACTATTTAAACGACATCAAAACGTTGAAAAAGTACGCCAACAATGTGTCTTTACTACTCATACACCTGTTGCTGCGGGTCATGATCAATTTGATCTTGGATTGGCAAAATCAATGATCGGGGAACTTTTACCTGATTCGTTTTTAGAAGAGATTACTTTTGACAATAAATTAAATATGACTCGATTGGCATTATATTTTAGCAATTATATCAATGGAGTGGCAAAAAAACATGGTGAAGTATCCCGACTAATGTTTCCAGGTTATGACATCGATTCAATAACTAATGGTGTTTATACATTGCGATGGGTATCAGATCCATTTCAACGTTTATTTGATAAACATTTACCCGGCTGGCGCTCAGATCCATATATTCTCAGAGGAGTATTTGGAATTGATAAACAAGATATCTGGGATGCCCATAATGATGCTAAAAAGAAATTGATTGATTTTGTAAACAATAGATACAATATTGGTATGAATTATGATTTATTTACTATTGGATTTGCGCGACGACAAACTCCATATAAACGCCCTGAATTATTAATTTCAGATCCAAATAAATTAAAAGAAATTGCAGATAATATTGGACCAATTCAAATAATATTTGCAGGAAAAGCCCACCCTCAAGATAATGCAGGGAAAGATATTATCCGTCAGATTATTCACGTGAAGCAATCAATTGAAGGAAATATCAAAATTGCATATATTCATAATTATGATATCACCATTGCAAAATTAATGACTGCAGGAGTGGATCTTTGGGTAAATACTCCTAGAAGGCCAATGGAAGCATCGGGGACTAGCGGTATGAAAGCAGCCCATAATGGAGTACCACAATTCAGCACCCTTGATGGGTGGTGGATTGAAGGACGAATTGAAAATATTACTGGTTGGGCTATTGGTTCTCGTAAATCAAATGAAGGAGAATCAGATGATGAAGCAGATAAAAAAGATCTGTATGATAAATTAGAGAATATTATTATTCCTAAGTTTTACAATGATCGGGAAAATTGGATACGAACGATGAGAAGTTGTATAGCCATAAATGCTTCATTTTTTAATACAAATCGAATGGTTCAGCAATATGTTTTAAATGCGTATTTTATCTAAGAAATATTCATGAGCATATGGTGGTTTTTTTCCTATTATATCTTCAATCCAAGCTCGTAGAATCTCTGCAACACTCCATGCTTGATTGATACATCCTCGAGGTTCATAAGGTGATTCACCATCAAAGATCTCATATATCGATCCATCCCATTGGTCGCCAAATACATGAAACATGGGTCGAAGAAATGTGTCATATGCTTGTTTTCGTACTGATGCATCAAAGTTATTTATTTTAACATATGCTGTAATAAAAGAACCGAGAAGCCATGGCCAAACCATTCCATTATGATACGTTAAATCCCGGTCATATGGACCTAAATATTTTCCTTTGTAATGGATATTATCCTTTGATAGGGTTCGCAAACCAAAAATCGTTACTAACTTGTTGTAGATATCTGAGACAATTGCTTCCTGTGTTTTTGCATCAATCATAACATGATCTAATGATACTAGAAAGATTTTATTCGGTCGACATGACTCATCTTTGACATCAATAACATCAAATTGATCGGAATATTGTGTAAGAAACGATTGTTTTACTCGCTCTGCAAGCGACGCATAGGGATTGGGCTTTCTGAGTTTTGATGCAAAAGAACTCATTATACAGAGATCATGATACCATAACGCTTGAATTTCAATTGCTTTTTTCGATCGTGGTGTTGGATAGAAATCGCCAAGTTTCACATCCATCCATGTTAGACCTGGACCATGAGATATAAGATAGTCATCATCCATATGGATGTCATGTAAGGTTCCATTTTTATAATATGAAATAATCTCGTCAAGTGTAGGATATACTTTTTCTAAAAAGGAAATATCATTTGTATATTTTAAATATTGATACACCCGATCAATATACCAAAGAGATGCATCAACGGTATTATACGCAGCCTCACCAGTTTTATCGTCATGGGTATTTGGAATGATGCCCTTAAAGCAATTTTCCTTTAAACATAAGAGAATATCTTTTGCTATTTGAAATCTATTAGATACAAGAGTGATACCTGGAAGGGCAATAAGCGTGTCTCGTCCCCAATCACTAAACCAATGATATCCCGCAAGAATTGTTTTCCGATCCTTTTTATTTACAATAAAACTATCTGAAGATAAAACAAGGTTAGCAACTTCTTGGGGTAGTTGGGCCTGTTTTATAAGATTCTTTCTTCGATCAATCTCTGATTCATAACAATACTGAAGATTATTATTGTGATTTTCGAGTGAAAAAGAAATATAATAGGTCACAGGGTCAATAATTTGCCTTTCAATATAACCAATATTTAAAACATAATCATCTGATGCATCATTCCGTAATTCATCTTTTTCATATGAGCGATATTCCCATTTTTTATCTTCAAAAAAGTTCATGTCATTTATTGTTATATAGAGCGGATACGTAACATTATCAGGTTGTATCTTTAAAAAATCCTTTTGATTTTCGATATCGATATGAAATAATGAAGGTTGTGAATGCAGCGAATAAAAATGACGAGAAGTAATTAATGGATAATGGCGCAAGTTAAATGATTCTTTAGGTAGGATATCATATTTAACAACGGTTGTATTATGATGATAATCCATGAAAAATGTTTTTTGTAAAAGACCAAACTTTGTGCTATATGTTAAGGTTGGTAACAATGAAAACGTGAATTTCTTATGCTGCATATTTACTGGTTTGAACGTATTGTTTTTTCCAATTGCATCATAAAGGTTTGATACATACACCCATCGTTCAACTGGTGGGGTAAGACTTGCTACGAGTAATCCATGGTACTTCCGATTCGTAGAATGATTTGATGTAAGAGAGGCATAGCCTCCTAGCCCATTAGTAACAATCCATTCTCTCAATTAATACAACCCCATAAGAGCATCATTTTTACTTAAAATCACAATCATCTCTTTATGAAAGATACTATGAGAAAGTAAGCTATCATGATTGGATGTCTTTATCACAACTCTGTTTAAAATCCTGTAAAATATTCATGTAATTGATGAATCCATCATAAGGATTATCATAATGACTGAAATAACTATGAACGGCACCATCTTCAAATCCTTTTGTTGAAATATAGTAGAGATGATCAGAAGTTTGTAATTTTCTCCATGCATCAAGTTTTTCTGGATTTTTTAATTTTTTAATTTGTTTTCCAAGCGCTTGTAGTTCATTAAAGCAAACCTGTTGCATATTATTTCCAAGCCATGTTGACACATCTCTATCTTCATCAGCCCAGGAAATTGCCCAAGGAACATCAATAGTTCCAACCGGTTTATACCGATCTACTGCTTCACTTACGGTTACAAAATCCATATGATCATGATTCAATACATTTTCAGGTAAATGACGTAGGAAATTGAAGATACCTGTATCTTCCCAATGATGTTCCCCAAATGTTTCATAATCCATAAATAAATTAATAATATCTCCTTGATTTTGAGCCATCCATGAAGCATATTTATCTGCAGTTAAAGGAAATCCAACCCATCCTTTTGCTGAGAAACGAAAACCAATATCATCACTTAATGAATAATTTCGTAATAAAACGCTAATATCAGAATTTACTGGTTTGTACAGATAATTGGAGGATCGCCATTGAAGGATTTTCTTGGTTCCTTCAGTGATAATTCCTTTATATCCCATATCTGCTACTTTTTTTGCAATTCGATTGTCAAAGATTGCTTCTGTATTTCTGAAGACTTTGGGAGTAACATTAAACAGATCTTTAACCATGTGTCGATGCATAGATACTTGTTCTTCAAATTCACTTAAATCTTCATAAAGACCAGATAATGAATGAAAATATGTTTCCTCAATGAGATCTACTGCGCCCGTGCTAACAAGATCTTGAAAACTCTGAATGATTTCCGGCATATGTTTTTGACAATACTCAATAAACGTACCTGTTAAACTATAGGAAACACGGAATTTTTTATCATAAGATTCAATTAGATCAAGAATTAAGTTATTAGTTGGTAAATAGCATTTATTTGCTACTTTTTCAAATATTTTTTGATTTAAATGATCATTAAAATAATCATATGGATTTGATCCACTACCAATATTTAACACTGAAAAACGATTTAATCTCATTGGTTGGTGGACTTCGAAATAAAAACAAACAGATGTCAAATTACATTACTCCTTGGTAGACTTGTATTGTTTTATTAGCTACGCGCTCCCAGGTAAAAAAATCCATTTCTTTTTTCCCTTCCTCTGAAAGAGTTGAATGTAATACATCATATTTTAGAAGGGAAACAATCTTATTTGCCATTTCATCAACATCCCAAAAATCAACTCGTAAGCAATTTGCTATCGCCTCAGCAGCTCCGGCTGTTTTTGATATGATGCAGGGAGTTCCTGCAGAAATAGCTTCTAATGCAGTTATTCCAAATGGCTCACTAACCGAAGGCATAACATACACACTAGCGATACGATAAATATGTTTTACTTCCGCCTCTGATAAAAGTCCGGTAAATATAACATTATTTGAAATTCCTAAATCAACGGCAGTGTGAATTAGCTGTGGTAACATATCACCCATACCTGCAACAATAAATTTTGGTTGAATTTCACCATGATCCATAATTCGTTTTGCTGTTTTTAAGAAAAATTCCGGACCTTTTTGAATCGTTAATCGACCTAAAAATAATACAATATCTTGTTTTTCCCCTGCCCCTAGTGGATAAACAGCATTATGAACAACTTCAATTTTATGATCTGCAATCCCATATTTTTCGATTAATATTCTTTTTGTAAAATGGCTCACTGCAATAATTTTATCTGCTTTTTCCATTCCTTCTTTTTCAATATTAATGAACCAGTCATTTGGATATAACCAGCCAGATCGATCATATTCAGTTGAGTGAACACTTACAACAAGTGGAATTCCCAGAGCCTCTTTTAATTGAATACCTGCTTTCATGGTTAACCAATCATGACAATGGATAACATCATAATTGCCTTTCACTTTTTGAACGATGAGATCATTATACCGATAAACGCTTTCAAAAAAAGCACCTTCAATTGCAGCATCTTCAGGCCTATCATATGGATATACAGTTGTTTCTCCTATTTCAATAATATTAAGATTTTTTTTATCACTCTTGGCTTTTTTATTTGTTTTGGGCATATAAAAGTCTACAATGACATCTTTATCTGCAAGACTACGGGTTAATCCATAGCAGTGGGTTCCCAATCCCCCTGTTTTAAATGGTGGATATTCCCACCCAATCATAGCAACTCTCATAGCAAAACCTTGGAATAAACCTTACCTAATCATACTTCAGAGAATATTTTTGACTTTCATTTATATCTATTTTATCTTCTCTTGCTAACCATCCAAGTGCAGTATAAATCGCTTTTTCATCAGCATCTGATAACTTTACTAATGTTTCAATATCTGCTTGTTCCCATATATCAAGAATTTTAAACACTTTACCTGCAGTTGACCCAATATTATCTGTTAAATTTGAATTCTCTAACAAATATTGATCGTTATCTCTACCTACCTTGTTTTCTCTTGCAAGCCAACCAATTGCAGAATGAAAACTTTGGGTATTTAGATTCGTAGCATCAATCAAAGAATTTTCAGTTTGTTTTCCACCTTCGGCAAGAACTTTCCAAATCTTTCCTGCATTCTTGCCAAATTCTGTAGTAATTTTCCTCACAAGCATCCTCCGATACAAAAACTCATTATAATTTTTTACAATATAAGGTTATCTAAAAAAAAAATGATTTCTCCATTGATTTATCACGCTATTTTTTCCTAATTTTCTATATGTATTTAACTTTTACTCAATCTCAAATTTATCATTAAAAATATATTTTTATATGTGACCTAAATAATTTACGTACAAGTAGAAAAATAACCCGCATACTCATCAAATGCATATGCACCTGCATGTGCACCTGCATTTTTATCTAATATTGCAGTTGCACAGAAAGGTAATAAGTTATTTGTATATTCTAATAATGATATAGCTGAATAGTAATTCAGTAGAAGGGATTTGGGATGCTTGGAAAAAGAGATATTCATCAATCTCATGCTGCACTTGGTATTGGTGCAATGATTATATTTATTTCAATTGTTTTTGTCGCGGGAGTTGCTGCATCTGTTCTTGTACAAATAAGTACAGAACTTGAAACAACAACGTTAACTTCAGGGCAAGATACCATTACAGATGTCTCAGCTGCAATAAAGATTAATGGAATAGAAGGACAAAACCAATCTGGCATCATTACAAAATTAGCAATTGAGGTATGTCCTCGTGCAGGATCTCCTGATATCGATTTAGAAAACGTTCTAATTGAAATTTCTGATTCTATAACAAAGATTGTTATTGAGTATGGTAGCTCAGCTCATGTCAATGCATCGGATTTAAATGGCAATATTCTAAGCAATGGTAACTTTGGTACTGCAACAACCTTTGGTATTAATGTATTACAAGATGCTGATGGTTCTTGTACCGCAACAACACCAATAATAAATTTTGGTGATCATGTTTTTTTAGGAATTGATGTTTCTTCTGTTTTTAGTAGTAATGGTGGCTTAAAACCGCGAACGAATGTATTTGGAGCAGTTATCATCGAAGAAGGTGCTCCGGGTTTGATTGGCTTTACAACTCCTTCAGCATATTCAGAGGATATTATTGAATTGCAATAAGAATTTTTTATGATTCATAATTGGAATGATATCGTGTACAGTTTTTCGTTTTATAAAAAAAAAATACGGGCTTGTGGGGATTCGAACCCCAGGCCAATCGGTTAAGAGCCGATTGCTCTACCTAGCTGAGCTACAAGCCCAAAATATAGAAGGTATATGGCGTAATCATATTTCATATTTAGATATTACGTTAATCCAAGTAAAAAAATAACCTTATTTGATTTATCTAAAATCAAGAAGTATATCTAATTGGAAATTAAAGAAAAATAAAATTTGTTGTAAGAAATCAGACACATATCGAAATGAATTTTTTTCTTTCGGCATGGAAACAGGTAATGGATCGGACCAGTCACTTTCCGCTCCATGAATATCCATTGCTTTGACAAAAATGTTATATTCACCCCTTGTTGACCAGGTATGGGCAACCGTGATGGTTTCTCCAGATTCATATTGAATCGTCCATTCATCAACTGCATAATCTCCATCCCAATCCCAACCATATTGTACACGATCACCATTTGGATCAACAGAGGATGTTGAATATCGATATTCCTTTCCAATGAATCCTTGAGATAGCCCTTGTGGAGTTGATGGCTTACTTGGTGGACCCCATGGATTGATTAAGGGATACGTATCCTTATTTGTTGCACCTGTAATTTCATAGGGGGTATCAGCTATTCCATCACTGTATGGTTCATTTTGATTCGGACCCCCATAAGAATCAATGGCGCCCTCATCGCTATCATCATAATCAGACCAATAATTTCCACCCTGAGGATATCCATCATCCCACTGATTATTTCCATTATCATATGCATTTCGATTATTGTCAATTAAAAAATTATGATAAAGTCGATTGTCATAGGAAGATCCTAAATATATACCATCAAAATTACTTAACGAAATAGTATTTTCAAAGATAATATTTTCCGATGAAGAATGTAGATATAATCCATTGAATGAACTCGTTATGATATTTTTATAAAAATTATTATTTGTTGAATCATAACATGATATGCCTGCATCGACCATATCATTATTGTTAATAGTATTTTCATGGGAATTTGAAAGACGAATTGAATCCTTGAATTTTTTTGATAAAATTACATTATCTGAAACAATATTAGATTGTGAACCATTTAATACAATTCCATTTTCTTTATTGTTATTAATACTATTACTAATGATTTCATGTAAAGACATGCTATAACCAACAATCCCATTTTGATTCTCATTGATATTGTTTAAATAAATAGTATTTGTTGAGCAGCCATTTATTACTATTCCTTCAACCAAATTATTTGAAATCTCATTATCTGAAAAATTATTTCTATTGCTGGAATCCTCAAGATGTACTCCAATAGTATTATGAGTAATTACATTTTGATTAAAATAATTTATTTTTGAATTAATTAAGTAGATTGCATTTTCATTTTCTAAAAAATCATTATTAATAATGTCATTATATTGGGAGGAATTGATTACTAAACCATACAACATATTTTTCATAATATTATTTTCAGCTATCTCGGAATATGAAGATAATTGCTGATGGATACCAATCTCATTGTTTGATATTTCATTATTTTGAATGACATTATTATGGGCATCATAGAGACTCAGAGCATATGAGTTAAAAGAAATATTATTATTTAAAATAAAATTATTTTCTCCATCATCAATAATAATTCCAATATTATTGTTAATAATGACATTATCCTCAATAATCATATCATCTGATTGAATTTTAATTCCAGCAACATTAGAATCATTTCCAGAATGTTGCATGATAAAACCATGTATATTAACTTGATCTGAAGCAATATAAATGCAACTTCCTCCATAGTTTGCATCAATAATAGGATACCCCTGATCTGTGCCGATACCTAATTCAAAATCGATCCCTGTAAAAATCAATTCATCTTTAAAAACATGGATATTTTCTTCATAAATACCACTATACACTTTAATGGTATCTCCAGCTTCTGCATCATTAATGGCATCTTGAATCGTTAAAAAATCCCCATCTCCTTCATTATCAACAATCCATGTTCGTGCACTTAGACAATCATGTAATACAATGTGTACATTACTTCCCTGAATCGTTGTAATAAGAATTAATGATGATACAATAATGAAGATAATCACCATCACAAATCCAGTATTACATGCTCGTCTTGTCACGCTACTGACTCCTAATAGAAATTTTATTATGCTTCCTTGGTATTTTTTTCTAAATCTCTTGCCCTGAATATAGATTTAGACTATTACAGTATATTATAAGATATAAGTATTTAAATATTTTTAATTAATTTATTAAATTAAAAAAAAATAAGAAAAAAAATAGAGAGAAAAATTATGAAATAACAAGATACGGACCGAACCCCATACCTTGAATTCCTTTTATCAAATGCCCTGCAGTAACAGTTATTGATATGGGTCCAAAACCAAAGAAGAAGTCAGTTTTTATCTCAACAATTTCATCTTCATCTAATGAAGTAATTCTTCCAGTTTTACTTTCCGGAATAGCATATCCATCAATTTCAATAGTCCATCTAAGGTTTTTCTCAGGAGCATTTCCCGTATTTGAAATTGTTGTTTTTACATTTAAACCACCCATGATATCACCAATAGCCAATATTGGAGATGGGCCAACTTCATCAATAAAAAGATCATAATTTTGATTTCTTTTTTCTGTCCAAACACCATAAATTCCTGCTGCATCAGTGTATCGATATCCTTCAGAAACAGTACCATCAACATCATTAATTTGGACAGGTTCATTCCAACTCAAACCAGCATCCTGTGTCTTTATTTCATATAAATTGCCGTCTTTAATATATAGACACGTTGCTTTTTCACCATCAGCAGAAATCACAGGTGACAGTTCATCTCCGGGGAAATTAGTAATAACCTTTTTTCTCCAAAAATGACCAGAGGTTGTAGAAAAACAGACAATATCCTCATTGCCATTTTGATTATCTTGACATACAACATATGCATATTTTCCACTGACCGCCATAGATGGATTTGTCGTATCACTTTTAGTATTGGTTATAGAAGTGATTCTCCATTTTTCAAATACTAATTCAGTGCTAGGACAATATGCAACATAAATATCGCTTCCAGAATCTATGTCTTCTAACTGATACACGATAAAAACTTTGTCTCCAGAGCCAGATGTTAAATGTGAAACTGGTTGAATATTGCCATCATTATCGGTATTAATCATAAATAAACCAGGCCATGTATCTCTTCCTGTGTCAGTATTCCAAAAAACAACAACCGTATCATCTAAATCATACTCATGATAGTTAAAATCAACAACTCCCGCAAGGGCAATTGTATTAATACTATAGGTTGTAACTGTTGTATCCTTCACATAACTTATTTCAGGAGATAAATCAAAATAATACATTACCCAAGATTCAGGCATTTTTACATTTACATAGTCATGTAAATATATCGTTGGTTCTAATATATCCACTTCATGGGTACCAAATGCTCGTAATCCATCTGCCATTATACTAACATCGGGTCTGAATTCATAGCTTCCATCTGATTCCCATTTCCATATATGGTCATCAGACCATGAACCACCACCGTCCAATGATCGCCTAATATAAATATCACTATCTGATGAAAACGATGATTCCCCAAAATCATATAATAAAAATGGATTTTCATCAATATCGATTCCTAACGCTGGATGATTTTCTAACTCATCGGTATTTGTAATTTGGATATTTTCATCTGGTGGTAGACCTAATGGATAATTATTACCTATAGAATCTTGATTCGTTACTTGAACGAGCGTATATTCATTACCTATTTTTTCCTGAATTTGTATGGATAAAGGAAACCGTTCTAGAGTTTGTTTTGTGAGTGTATCTGTTGATATTGAAGCATGTAATGTGGTTGATCCAATAAGCAATATCATTAGAATTAATGTAATTAGCAATCCTTTCTTCAATTATATTACCCCCTTATTTTTGCCATTTTAATATATTAAAATTAGTATAAATAATTATCCATTAATATGGTAAAAAAGACTTGAATTTTTTATTTCTGATTCTTTTCAATGTTTTTTATTTCTGATTCATCAACCAACGAAATATATTTAGGATCAATCCAATCGGTAACACAAACATCATCGCTTGCTTGGTAAATTTCAACTCCATCTTGTCGGGCTTGTAAACCATCAATTCGGAGAACAATGGTATGATCAGAACGGACTTTTCCTGCTTCAATAGCCTTGTTTACACTAATACTAAGATGCACTTTTTTACGATCGATTGGGCGAATGCCGGATTCAATTACAATATCTGATTCTTCTTCAGTCACTGGATAAAAAAATTCATTTGCATCAGATAATGGTAAATCTGTTAAATCAACATTTATGGAATGACCGTATTTTGCACGAATCATTCCTCCATCAATTTGATATCTTCCTCGAGGATCGGTATCAACTAAGGCTTTGATATGATGAGGTCTTAACCAATTAAAACCCGATCTACTGGTACCAATGGCTTCTATTAGTGAAGAAATATCAACAAAACCATGTCCATCCATTAATAAACCTAATTTTTCAGGAAAGTGTCTTAAAGCCCCAGCAATAATTCTACTTAAGGCATTTAACTCCCGTTCATTCATCAAGAAACGTCCTTTTTCATGACAAACAGGGCACACTTCTCCACGATAATAACCATGTTCTTCACATTGATTCATCATGATAACTCATACCCCGTAACATCATTTAAAGTATAAATTTTTGTACTACCGTTGCATTCTAGTATATGGTGAATCATTGGAAACAGAAGAAATGAAACGGATTGCTGCAGAAAAAGCAATTGACCATATTAAGGATGGCATGATCGTTGGATTAGGTACAGGATCAACCGTAAAATATGCATTAAAAAAATTAGGAGAAAAAATACTTAATGGATTAGATATCAAAGGTATACCAACCTCTCATGAAACAAAAAAAATTGCATCAAGATACAATATCCCCTTAGTTAGCCTTTCAGAATTTCCAGAGATTGATATTACAATCGATGGTGCTGATGAAGTAGATTCAAATCTGAATCTTATTAAAGGTGGTGGGGGTGCATTAACACGAGAAAAGATCATCGCATATCATTCAAAAAAAGTAATTATTGTAGTTGATGATTCAAAAGTAGTAAAATCACTGGGTATTGATTTTCCATTACCTGTTGAAGTGGTAAAATTTGAATGGAAAGCTACAAAAAAAGTTCTTGAAAACTTTGGTTGTACTGTAGAACTGCGGAAAATAATGGATGATCCATATATAACTGATAATGGAAATTATATCCTCGATTGTGAATTTGAAAGAATTACTGAGCCTGAGCAAATGGAAACGGACATTAATATGATTCCAGGCGTAGTTGAAAATGGATTATTTATTGGTCTAGCTCATCAAGTGATAATTGGTAGCAAAAAAGGAATTATGACCTTAGAAAAAGAATTGCTCTCATCACAATAAATTAATAATTATTAATGAACAAATTTAAAGCCATAAAATACAGGCAATATTAATGCAGCAGCTATACAGGAAAAAGCAGTCATAAGGATAATGACCATGGCAAATTCTTGTAGAGCAGATATAGATATGAACATAATTGAAGAAATACCTGCAACGGTAGTTAATGCTGCTTCAACAAGTGAAAGACCTGTTCTTTCAATTGATACTTTTATCGCCATTTTTTTCGAAAGACCATGTTGCATTTCTTCTTGCACTCTATGAGTGATATGCACACCATAATCAATACCAATACCTATCATAATGGATGCGATAGAAATAGTGGTAACGTTTAAAGGAATATCAAAGGCGACTAAAAATCCAGGTTCCCACATAAGGACAAATGCAACTGGAATCATAGTAAGAAAACCATAGATGGATGATTTGAATATGATAATTAATGCTGCAAGAACCAATAATAATGCTATAATCATAGATCTTGTTTGCTCATCTCCAAGTTTTTTATTAATAGCAACATTAATGGCATCTTGACCCGTGAGTTGTGACACCTTCCCATTACGTGGAATTATTGTTTTCGCAGAAATTGCGTTAATCGTATTAACAATTTGTTCTATTTCTTCCATACTTAATCCTGTTGGTATATAAACAAGAATTATAGTTTTAGAGAAATCTTCATCAATCAATCCTTCGCCAGCAATAGTATCAAAAATAATTTCTTCCACACCTATATACTCACTTAGACTAGCAATGATATCATTTTGTTGTAGTAAATTATTAACGTTTTTTATTTCATCAGCAAGGGAAAATATTTCAATATTGTTTTCTCTGATTTTTTCTCCCAAATCATAAATTGCATCAATAACTTCTGGGTGCGTCAATCCATGTGGTTCTGTTTCAATCATGATGGCATTAAAATTAGCCCCCCCAAAATTATTTGAATATTCTACTAATTTTTCTACTTCAGGAATATTTTCAGGAGCTAAATCAAAGTAGTTAACATCTGTTTTTGTTTGAGGAAGTACGATAACTGACATTAAAGCAAAAAATACTGCAATGGCAATTATCCGATATTTATTAGATAAGATAAAGTCTGATAATTTCGCCCAATTTGGTATAATACCATCTTTTTTAAATTTCAATAGAATGGAAAGAGATGGTGTTAATATAATAGTTGAAGTAAAGGAAAATAAAATACCAATCGAACAACCAAAACCAAATGTTACCATTGGCGACATACTTGATATCATTAATGAAGCAAATCCAATAATTGTTGTAACGGTTGACAATAAAATTGCTTTTCCGGTCGTTTTTAAAATATATTCCGTTCGTTTAATAGCATCTTCTGTGGTATGTTCTTCAGCAAATCGATTCATCAAATGGACAGAATAATCAACACCTAACCCTAGTAATAAGGCAACAATTGAAATGGAAAGCATTGTTAATTGTGGTTGTACAATTCCTAATACTCCAAAGGTTAACGCAATTGAAAACATCGTAGGAAGTAATGCTATAATAATTCCTTTGAATGTCCGATGGAATATAAATAAAACAATAGAAACAAGAGATATTGCTAAAATAAATATTATCTGGAATGATTCCATATGCCTTTCTTGAATAGCATTTTGCATTGCGGTACTACCGGTCACCGTCATTTCAGTGTAAAATGTTCCTCTTCGAGCAATAGCCTCCTCAATACGTTCCTGAATTTCATTATAGTCTGCATTTTCTGCTAATTGAAGGAGGATAACCGCAATATCATAGGTGTTTGTATATAAGGTTCCCTTTGATTCCTGAATCACATATCGCGACATATATTGAGCGATAACAGATCGATCATAAGGAATTTCATATCTTCCTTTTCCACCAAAACCACTAGGGATATTTTCTTTAGCGTTTTCATTTTTTATGAGTTGAGCCAAACTAGTTACCGAATATATTCCATCTAATTTTCCCTCATCACTTTCATATTTATTTACCAAAGGACTTGAACTAACGCGATCTATCTCCATTAAAACCTCTGGATCTCGAACATCATCAGTCTCAACATAAATGATGATTGTTTGTCCAATTTGGAATTCTTCATCTATCTTTTCCCATAATTGAACAGACGGATCTGAACTTGGGAGAAATGAAGCCAAATCAGATTCCATATAAATATTTCCAATTTGGGATCCAATAAGAAGGGTAAATATAGTAAATAAGAATACGACTGTTCGTGGTCGTGTAACTAGGATTTTTGCAAGAGGATATATATTCATTACAAATCCTCCCGTTCTTTTATGTTTATTTTAATTGTTTTTATTCTCTGTTTTTCTTGATCATGCATTGAGAATAATGTAAGACTATTGAGTCGATGTTCGATATCAGCTGCATATTTTTTAAATAATTGAAAAGGAGGAATAGGAGAATATAAAAAGGGGTTTTTTCCAATAGCATCATTTTTTAATTTTCTTCGAATGAGCAATTGATCTTTGTACATTTTTACCAAGGCTTCGCGAACCGTACTTGGATGCAATTTTGTTCCTTGGACAATATCTTCTGTTTTTGCTTCCATGCAATTTAATAAAAATAAATAAATTTTTGATTGTGCTTTTGATTTTAGGATCTCAAGAATAGTTTTTTCAAGATGATTATGGTCAGTTGTTCCAGCCTTCCTCATTGGCAATACACCATTATTATTTACTTTATTTTATATTAGATGTGGTTTTGTTAATTTATATAGTTTACTATTTTGTCGTCGAAAAAACGACTAAATATTATACAATTAACTAAATAAATATAAGATTAGGGAAAAATGATGGTTGCTGATTCGTATATATTATGTCGCCAGGAATCCGATAATTATAAAAATGCCTACCTTTCAAAAAAATATAATTATATTAATTTAAAGGTATTACTAAATAAAACCAATTCTGCCATATTAACTCCTAGAGCAATATTTCTCATATATCTCAAATATTTTTCAAAAACATTATTAAAAAAATTTTTAAAGAACATATCATTATCAGCACATATCAGATAGTGAACTAGGAAATGCCTATAAAAAAACAAATTAAAAAATGGAAGAAATACTACGAAATATCCGAAGTTGGAACAATATCAAGAAGATATTTTGTTATGAATGCATTTGATGGTGCCTTAACCATGCTTGGTGTTATTATTGGTGCATACATTGCAGGCGTTTTAGAGCCAATTCCAATCATTACTGCTGCACTATCCGGTTCCATTGCTATGGGTGTTTCTGGTATTAGCGGCGCGTATATGACTGAAAAAGCCGAAAGAACAAAAGAATTAAAGGAATTAGAACGAGCAATGCTTACTAGCCTTGAAAATGGTTTACACCACAAATCACATCAATTTGCATCTATTTTTGCAGCACTCGTAGATGGGCTATCACCCGCATTAGCTGCAATGCTTGTCGTATCACCTTTTTTTATAGTAAATATTGGTTTGTTATCTGCAGAAATAGCTTTTTATGTGACCATAGCCCTCACCTTATTTATCCTTACAGTTCTTGGTATCTATTTAGCAAAAATAAGTGACGAAAGCATGGTAAAATATGGTATTCAAATGCTTGCTGTCGGATTAGTAACCGCTTTCCTTTGCATCATAACTTCCGTTTTATTAGGTGGATCAATACATGTATAAACAATAGTAATAGGAATAAATTAAGGATAGATTATGAAAAATAATTGTTAAGTGGTAATTGCAATGGATGAAAAAACAAGGATTCAAAAAGACATCATTATGTTTGAAGAAAATATAAAACAGCTTCAAGGAAAAGATGAGACGCTAACAAATGATCCAAGAGTTGTGCTAGGTTCTCAATACTATCAAGATGCGAAATATTACCTTGAGAAAAAAGATTTTTTCACTGCTTTTGGGTGTATTAATTATGGACATGGATTACTCGATGCAGTAATAAAATTTTAAGACATAAGTGGATAAGAATGAAATCAGAACTAGAACGAGAAAACTTCCATGCAATATCATACCCAAAACATACTGTTCTTATCTCATGTATTGACAAACATGAAGTAGTTAACATGATAACCGTTGCTTGGCATACTCCCATATCAATAAATCCCCCTTTATATGGTGTTTCAATTGCACCTTTACGATTCTCTCATACATTAATAGAAAAAAGTGCCGAATTTGTTATAAATTTTCTGGAATACGATTTTATCGAAAAAATCCATTTTTGTGGGACAAAGAGTGGAAAAAATCATGATAAAATGCTTGCATGTAATTTATCATATGAACCATCGGTCCTGATTAAAACTCCAAGAATAAAACAGGGATATGCTCATCTTGAATGCACCGTATACAAATCGATGCCCTTAGGAGATCATACATTTTTTATTGGAACAATTAAAAATGCCGTCATTGAAAAAGACCTGTTTAAAAACAACACTATTAATTGTAATAAAGTAAAACCTGTTCTATATATGGGAAATAACATCTATACAACCACCAGCAATACCCAAAGAAAGCTTTAAGAAAATCCAATAACAATGGAATCATGCACTGAAACATCTAACACTTGTGCTGCATTTCCTTGATTGAGCGCAATTTCAACTAGATTTGTGCTTCCAATTGTTAACAATAATTGATCATTTGGAATAAATCCATATGCTTGGTGGTATGGAATCTGTACTGTTTTATTTTTTATTGTTATAGAAAACATTTTTCCTGCTTGTAGATTTTCATGAATACATGACCTATCTATGTTTGTTATGATATTGCCAAAATTATCAATAAAAACCACTTCGCCAGTAATTGAATTTTGAGAAAATGTGGGTTTATTTATATTCAAATATGTAAAATCATGAATTATTTGTCCAATGCTATCAAATGCAATCCCATTTAAAATATGAGCAGCAATTGGTGCAAAAATATCTCTTCCATGAAAGGTATTTGAAATGTTATTATTACTATATGCTTTGTTGGTAATTTCATATACGGTAAATGATCCTTGATCTTGAGCAGCTGGAATTAACAGACCATTATCAGGACCGATTAAGATATGATTCTTTGTTATAACAACAATGCCTCTTCTTTGCGTTCCAACTCCAGGATCAACAACGGCTATATGAATTGTTCCCTTTGGAAAATAGGGAATGGTAGCACGTAAAATAAAAGCACCACTTTGAATATGTTGTGGAGAAATTGTATGGGAGATATCTATGCAATTTACTTGCGGATAGCTTTTCAGGATAACCCCCTTCATTTGCGCAATATAATGACTGCTAATTCCAAAATCTGAAAGAAATGTTATTACTTTCATCGTATCCCTCTTTTTTATAATGTATACCTTCTGATATTAACTTCATTTGTATTATTTTGATAAATTCTATGAATATTTATGTTTTATTACAAAAAATATTTATGATAGAAACGATTAATATGTGGGTTGGAGATTGGTGCAGAGTGGGAAATGTTAGGAAAAATGAAACAAATTTGAAAATGGTTTCTAATTTATGGATATATAGTGATAAAGAAGGAATGAAATGTCCTAAATGCAAAGCAAATCTCATCCTTGTTCAAGTTGATCCTATTGAAGATTGGAATAATCCATATCAATCATATGAAACAATCGTTGAATGCACTTCATGTTCCTTTAAAACGCATGCCATATCGTATACCATTTTAGGATCTGTAAAAGATTATTCAGTTGATCATGTTACTATTAATGGTTGGTCTCCAAGTGGTAGTCGAGTAGAAACAACATTTGAACATATTTTAGATTATAACCTACTAAAAGAATTAAAGCAATCAAATGAAATGGTCGAATTTCTTATTGTCGAAGATCATGCTATTCAAGTCATTGGATAATCATTATTTTTTGAGAAAATAACACTAATAATTTATATAAGATAAATCAATAAATATGATATTGAGATGATCTTGTGAAAAAACCGAAAAGAAAATCCAATAAATCAAGTCCAAGTGAGATAGTTATTACTTGGGTAAATGTTATAGAAACAATTTCTTAACCATACATAATTGAATCATCATCAGATGATTGGTAGTGTTTTTTTCCTGTTCGATGTTTGATGAACTTTTTTTGTCTTTTTTTTGTAACAAAGTTAAAATCATTTCTCAGCAAACGAATATATGTTTTATCAGGTAATGATTCTAATTGAATAATCCCTTTTACTTGTAATTGTTGTAAGATTCTAATAATTTTAACCCGCGATAAATGAAGCTGTTTTTCTAAATCCTCAATCGTAATTGGATATGTTTTTTGTAAGGTTTTAATAATTTGTTCTTGAACGGTTCCACCAACAATTTCAATCATAGCAGACAGAGAACAGAAAGAGATGTAATCTTATAATATTATTCATACGCACGTTTTCCTTCTTCATCCTTTTTGTATAATGATAAAACATCTTTTTGTAACTCTTTTGGATATCCCAACGGAAAATCAATACATCCCTTACACACTTCAAAACCAATTACTTTCTTTAAATCTTCTGGAGCAATATATGCCAATGAATCCGCACCAATTTCCTCACAGATAGCATCCCAGGGTTTAATATTACCCTGTTCATCCCGAGCAAGAAATTCCTTTTTACTTCTCATATCAATACCAAAATAACAAGGTGCCACAAGAGGCGGGCACCCTATTCGAATATGAACTTCCAATGCTCCTGCTCTTCGTACCCCTTGAACTAACTTTCGTACATTGGTACCACGAACAATCGAGTCATCAAGTAAAATAACACGTTTCCCATCAATAACCGCCCGTAAAAAAGAAAGACCTTCTTGCACTATTCTATCTCTACTTTCCTGTTTTTGTTGAATGAAAGATCGTTCTGATTTATCCTTCATTATCCCTTCATCGATTTTTATTCCAGATTCTCTTGAATATCCAAGAGCATATCTTCTTCCAGATTCTGGAACAGGAACAACAACATCAGCATCTACCGGATATTTTTTAGCAAGAAGATGACCCAGTCGTATTCGAACATCATGAACCGACCGACCATGTATTCTTGAATCCGGCTTTGCAAAATAAACAAATTCAAACATACAGGGAGTTTCCCTTTTTTTCATGATTTGTTTTTCAAAAAAATTTCCATGACTGTCAATAATTATTGCTGATCCCCCAGGAATGTCCTTAATATATTCAAAATTAATTTTTTTAAATACTCTTGTTTCTGAAGTCAGACAGAACATACCATTTTTTTTACCTAGGACCAAAGGACGGATTTTATGAGGATCGGTAATGGCAAATAAATAAGGGTCATCACCAGAATCAACCAGAAATAAGCTAGAATAACTCCCCCTTACTTCTTTCATTACTTCTTCACATGTGTCAAAAATAAGCTCTGGAGTAAGTTCTTGTTTATACAATCTATCTGCAACAGGTAAAAGCAAACATTGAATATCACATTCAGTTCGTGGTTTTCGTTGTGTTTTCTTTAAAATATTTGAACAGTTAATAAGATTTCCATTATGCACTGCTGCAAGAAATGGATTAACAAGATACTCGGGTTGTGCATTTCGTTTTAATGATTCAATATCATCCATTCCTGCGGTCGAATAACGAGTATGTCCAAGACCAACATTCCCTGGCGTATTAATTGATTTTTCATCATTAAATACTTCTCGAACAAGTCCTGAATCTTTAACAACATGAATATTACCATCATAAGTTAATTTGCCACAGGATGATTGTCCTCGATGCTGAATAGCAAAAAGACTATGATAAATTAAACGTGAAACAGGTTTATTACCAATTATTCCAACAATGCCGCACATAAGAAGGGGAATAAAACAAGTCTTATTTAATGGTTTTATAATACTTTAATATGTTAGTTTCCCATTTTTGAATATACTTTCTCCATCCGCAAGGACTTCACCATGTTTACGTAAATCGCAAACCATATCCCAATGAATACTTGATTCATTGGTACTTCCGGTTTCAGGATAACCACTACCAACAGCTAAATGCATGGTCCCACCAATCTTTTCATCAAATAATGTGTTTTTTGTATATGCTGTGATTCCATTATTCAATCCAAAAGCTATTTCACCAATGCGTCGAGCACCTTTATCGATATCAAGCATTGAAAGGAGGAATTTTTCACCAGATGAAGCTTTCACATCCACAACTTTTCCCTTTTTAAAAAAAAGGGTAACATCATCAACTCTTCTTCCACCATATACAAGTGGAAATGAAAAATGAATATGTCCCTCAGCAGTATGCTCTATAGGACCGGTAAATATTTCTCCATCCGGAAAATTTTCCTTTCCAAAACAGGGGATCCAATTTCGATTTTCAACAGATAGCGTTAAATCAGTATCTTTACCAATAATATGGAAACTCTTTTTCGCTTCCAACACTTCTTTAATTTTATTTTGTTCTTCACCCATTTTTTCCCAAAATGAAACAGGATTTCTTTTATCAATATGGGCTGCATGCAATACAAATTCTTCATAATCATGAAGAGACATATCAGCATCTTGTGCAGCTGCCTGGGTTGGAAAGAGAGTGACACACCATCGAAGATCTTTCTTGGCGGATCGTTTTAAAAAAATATCATGAATAGGTTTTGCTGATTTGCTTCGAATGACCTGTTGATTTGGATCAACATTACTCATGTAACGGGTGTTTTCTGGACTGATAATACTTAAACGAGCATCAACTTTTTTCATTTCATAGAGATCAAGAGGTGATAAAAAATTTAATTGCTCTTCTGTTGCATGTTTATAATACAGTTCACTTAAAGATTCTAATCCAAGACGAACAAACGGATGTGCTCCACAAGCTAACGCTTGTTTATAAACATACGTGATTAAAGGAATAGCAATGGGAGAACCGGATATCAAAAATAAATCCCCTTTCTTAATTGAAAGAGAATGGTTAATGAGTACTTCTGCAAATTGATTATATCGTTCATCATACATGAGAATCACTTATAGTTTGGTCAAATAATCCATAGAACAGAGGTTTAAATATCCTCCCATTCCTTCAATACAGATTCCCATTTGAATTTTTCAATTGATTCAATATGTTCAATTTTTCGGATAATTTTTTCATATCCTTTGACAAGTGCTCTTATTCGAATTTTTACAATAAAATCATAGGTTCCTGCAGTGGCAGTCACCCGAGTGACTCCTCTAATATCCCATAATTCTTGCATTGTTTTTTCAATCGAATATCCTGGTTTAATAGTAATGAAAATATATGCTTTCACAAGATTTAATGCAAAAGATATTATGCCAAGCACCATTAGAATAATACCGATTATTTTTATAATTAACAAGGTAGGATCAAATGAAAAAGTTGCAATGATACCAAATGATGATAATATTAATGACACGGGTATTGAAAAAATAATTGAGGATGAGCGGACCGCTTGGACAACACTTGCCTTTCCAATGCCAAGAGCTCTAATGTACAACACCACAGCAAAAAACGATCCAATTGAAATTAATGCAGCAGGTAAAAATTGATAATAAGAAACAGAAAAACCTTCCATAGTATGCGATGTTCCTGTTATTATATCAAGAATAAGTAAAATTAAAATAGACATCGAACATGAAAAAATCACATTCCAGAATCTAATATTAATCGAATCATTAACCTGATTATTGATTTTTTGTAATTTTAGTTTTCTTTGAAATATCGATAACAGCATCCACCCGGGATTTATGACAAGAAACACAATAAGAATTGCAAAGATATTGAGACTACCTGACAAGCTTATTGAGCCTAAAATCGCCCCAAATGTTACAATTAAAATAGATTGGATTTCCGAAAGGGTTGGCATATCTTTTTCGCTAATAGATTCAACAGCAACAATATACACAATAACGAGTTGACCGAAAGGAAGAACAATAGATGGATCTTTTACTAATTCTAATAAAGCAAAATAACCAATGGTATTCACCGCATTCCCAAATCCTGCTAAAAGTTGCGGTTTAATTTCTTGTTTTGTTATTAATCGCAATCTTTTAAAAGAGGGATCAAGAATATACGATCCAAGACTTTTTCCTTTAAATCGAATGGAAAAAAGTAATCCAAAAAAACAAGTAACTGGTATACCAACAACAAAAATTGACATCCCTAATGCCCAAATATTTGTTATATAAAATTTTTGAACAATAACATCAACGCCAGAATTAATAGCAGTAATGATTGCTGAACTGAAAGCAAGTATATAAAAGAGATATTTTTTTCGTATCATAATGACAATTCTTTCTCAATAACTTGTGTTGTTGTTTTCTTTACTCCCTTTATTAAATGAATCTTATCCGTAACATGTAATAATTCTTCTAATGTCTTAACAAGAACCCGAACAACAATGTCATATTCTCCCGCAACAATGGATATTTTTTCGATATGTTCAATCTTGCGCATCTCCTTTATAACTTCTTTTGAATTGCCTGTTTCTAATGAAATGAGAATATATGCATTAATCATTTTGAACACCATTGATTTGGAGGGCGAATAGACATTCTATATTTAAAAGTATGTACCTTTTTTTAAACGAAATTGCCATCGATAATAATAAGTTCCTCATCTACCTATTTTCATTTTTTTAAAAGGTTCTGATAACTGATGACTTTTTTATATTAAAAATATTTAATAGGTACTGACTGATAACAGTAAATATGACTCAAATCTCGGAGGCAAAAAAAGGAATTATCACAGAACAAATGAAATACGTAGCTGAAAAGGAACAAATTGATAGTGAATGTATTCGAAAAAATATTGCATCAGGAAGAATTGTTATTCCATATAATCCCATTCATGATCCATATCCACTCGGCATTGGAATGGATTTAAGGGTTAAGGTTAATGCAAATATTGGTACCTCCCGAGAGCATTGTGATCTAAATGAAGAGATGAAAAAAGCACAGACTTCAATTGATGCAGGGACTGATGCAATAATGGATTTATCAACAGGGGGAGACCTTGATGAAATTCGTTCTTCCTTATTATCTATTTCAAAAGTTGCATTTGGAACAGTTCCTATTTATCAAACCGGGATTTATGCAATTGAAAAACATGGTGCAATTGTTGATATGACAGAAGATGATATGTTTTCAATGGTTGAACATCAAGCAAAACAAGGAGTAGATTTCAGCGTTATTCATGCAGGTATCACCAAAGAAAGTGTTGAAAGACTTCGAAGACAACATAGACTCATCCCTATGGTTTCTCGCGGTGGTTCATTTCACATGGCATGGATTCTTCATCACGAAAAAGAAAATCCGTTTTACAAAGAATTTGATTATTTACTTGAAATCGCTAAAGAGTATGATATCACATTAAGCCTTGGAGATGGTCTAAGATCTGGTGCTTTATATGATTCTAATGATAGAGCAAAAATTCAAGAATTAATCATAATTGGAGAATTAATAGAACGTGCACGAGATGCAGGCGTACAAGCTATGGTTGAAGGACCTGGACATATGCCTTTAAATGATATTCAATCAAATATTGAAGTTATGAAAACAACAACAAAACAAGCACCGTATTTTGTCCTTGGTCCACTTGTTACAGACATAGCGCCAGGTTATGATCATATTGTAGGTAGTATCGGTGGTGCCCTAGCAGGCATGTATGGTGCAGATTTTCTCTGCTATGTTACTCCTGCCGAACATCTTAGTCTTCCAAATGCTTCCGATGTAAAAGAGGGGGTAATCGCATCAAGAATAGCAGCTCATGCAGCAGATATTGCAAGAGGGAAAGATCGAGATAGAGACTATAAGTTCAGTAATGCACGACAACGATTGGATTGGGATACCATGTTTCAGCTATGTATCGATGAGGAAAAAGCTGAGAGGTATAGAAAAAGACGAGCACCTCAAGAAGATCCAAAAGCATGTTCCATGTGTGGAAATCTTTGCGCAATTGAAATGGTTGAACAATATCTTAAACAAAAAGAAAAACCTAAAAATGCTATAATTAAATAAGCCTTTTATATATAATATATTCAACAATTTATTTAAAAAAAATCTGTAAAAATTAGGAGAAAAATGATAAAAAATAAGGAAAGATTTAAATGATATCATTTATATTGCTATTAGGAGGTAGAGAAAATGGCCTACACTTATGAAGGATGGACATTATATACAAGAGATGTAAAACTTAAGGGTGGAAGAAATCAGACCATCTATTTCTTTAGCAAAAGATCACCAAAGAGCGGATCACCTTGTGATAAACCAGCAAACTATACCGTTGGCGTAAACAAGAGAACTGGTCTTCCATACTTAAAGAAAAAATAAATTTATTTTTAAATCTCTTTATTCTTTTTTCTTTTTTTAATTGTATCCACCTATTTTAAGACTGGGATCCCCAAAAAGTTGCCATTGTTGTACCATTTTCACATCCATTTTTTCATTTGATCCTTGGAACCAATGAATATATTCAGTCATTGTTTGTGCATGGTTTTCACCGAGATCATCTTGGTTCATTTTCCCATATAATTCAAAGAATCGTAGTTCCATCCATCCATTAAGGACTTCAAGATAATCTGCAATAGTATTATGATCTGAATCATCCTCACCATGAGTTCCAAGACCGGTATTTGCAATGGTTGCAATAGCACCACCATTCGGTTTGCTGGTTAACCACCATGCCCAACAATTAGGCACCCATTCATTATAATAAAATCGAAATGGTTCCTCAAAAAAATAACCTCTAATACCATATTCATTTATGTCTTGTATGAGGTTTTGAAATGTAACATCAAATTGACCATTATGACACCCTCCAACGACCGTTATAGGAAGTTTTTCTTTATTATGTAAGGGTATCATATCTTGAAGATTATACCCTGTTGTCCACTGTTGTCCATCTGGTGGAAAATGCGTACTCCAACTTCCGGGACTTCCATGACCGCAGAAATAAGCAAAACCTGCCCCCTTATTAAAAACAGTATTTACAGTATTCCTGTTAATGTCATCTGCTGAAGCATAAACTCGAACTGGTGTAAAAGAAGGCATGACTTGCACAGAAGCTTCTCCGATAAGTTCTCCTTCATTAAACCCATTTTCATCTGGATACGAATCACCTGCAACAATTAGGAAATTTTGAAACCATTCTGAATCACATGGGTTTTCTTCATAGGTAATAATTTTATTAATCATGATGGATAACTCATTTTTATTTCTACAGGGAATTCTACCAAGGTACACATCAGGATATAAATCCATTTCTTCCCTAAATGTTTCATTCCATACTGCAAATTGATCATCATTATTAGAATCCCAACTGGAAAAGGAGCCCGTGGAATCATATATATCTGCAAAATATAGATCTGAAATAAATAATTGTTCTGCATATTCTTGTTCATCGGGAGGTACAACATGACTATATCGAGCAGGTAATAACCATTGATCTGTTTGTCTATTAATTCCACCTACTAGGAGAACATGAGAAATTCCCCATTCTTCAATTGCGTTTTTAATAAAATATTTGATTTTTTCCGCTTCATCACGACCATACCAAAACATAGTATCATACACATCATCAAGAGATACCAGTTTTGTCATTATTCCATGGTTTTGTTTATGAGTAGCAAGTTGTTGAAGATCAGAAAGAAATACTGGGGGAGAAATAATGAGAAGATCATAAATATCATTATTGGGTAAAGGAGATGAGGTTGGCTCTTTATAGGTAATGGAAATATTAAAATGATTTACGAATTGAATTTCATGATTAATAGGATCATATCTTGCTGGATATGTACGCAATATGAAGAATGATTTGTATTCCTCTTGAAAAATACCGCCACCCGTATGATATGTTATCCAATCTGAAGGATATACTGAATCAAAATTCGTTATATAGACATCTCTATCTTTATTATTCATACGTCTAAAGTGATCATAATAAGAAACAGAATCATAGGAAAGAGTGCCCGGTATTGGATATTTTTGAATGGTACTATGATCAAAAGATACATCAGTAATACTTGATCCAAACGGTAAATTAAAAATTGAAACATACGTTGGTAGTACAGGATAATTTGGTTTCATCACATTAAAATTACATTCATCAACCCTAATTACAATATCTTGATCATACGTTTCTATTGTTAATCCAGAAAAAGAAAGGTTACAAGTTAATGACACCGTTATATTATTAGTTCCTATGATATTTGATTTATGAAATCTCAAAATATCATCAGAAGAAAAATTATTTTTCTTAAGAGAGAGTGCTTGCAAACTTGAAGAAACCATTAGAATTGATATGAAACTTATCATGAACAAAGTTCTAATATTCATTTAAGAAACCCCTTTTAAATAAAATATTAAATTATATATTTAAACTATTCCTCTGCCAACATATAAAACTTTATTATAAACAGATTTACAATTGATATAAAAATAGTTTCAATTTTTTTTAAAAATGCTTTGTTTAAAAAATGAATAAGAACATATTCATAAAAAAAAGTATATATAAACACCTTGTTAATGAAACGTTTAGAAGATTTTCACTAATATAATTGTGTTAATGCATGTTTTTTCTTTTTGTTCCATACGTTTTTTTATACTTATAAAAAGGTTTTCTTCTTCCACTATTACGATTATTTCCTTCCCTTTGATGGCTTCTATAATTTTTTCCCATTTTTTTATTACCATATGGTTTTTTAAATTGATCGAAATTTCTTGTGAAAGGAAGTTTAATAAATTCTGGAATTTCCATTTCTTCGATTGTGTGCTCATCAGCTCTTTGGACTCGCCGAAAATTATCATGGTCATTTTTTGTTAGTAAGGTAAAAGCAATTCCTTTTTTACCTGCTCGCGCAGTTCTACCGATTCTATGTGTGTAATCCTTTGATGTTTGAGGAACATCATAATTATAAATATTGGTTACATTTTTTATATCTAGACCTCTTGCTGCAACATCTGTTGCCACAAGAACCTTTACTTCATTATTTTTTAAAGCATTTAATGAATTTGTTCTTCTATTTTGTTTCATTCCGCCATGTATTGCCGATACACGAATTTTCTGATTTCGGAGATTTTTTTCAAGAACATCTGCTTCCCGACGAGTTGCACAAAAGACAATAGACAATCCTTTCTTATTTTTTCTAAGAAGATGAACGAGAATGGAAAATTTATTATTTTTATCATTAATATCAAAATAAACTTGCTTTAATTTACTTGAATCAACATAGGATTTAGTTCGAATTATTTTTGCATCCATCGAATGCTTCTTAATAAGACCCATAACGTCATTGGAAAGAGTTGCTGTAAACATGAGAGTTTGCCGCTTTTGAGGAATATTGGAGATTATTTTTTCTACATCTTCTATAAATCCCATATCAAACATTTTATCAATTTCATCAAGAACGAAATATCCTACATTCTCAAGATTAATGGTTTTTCTATTAATGTGATCAAGTAATCTTCCTGGAGTAGCAATAACAATATCTGCTCTTGACAGAGCTTTTATTTGCGGTTGAATATTTACTCCACCGTAGATACTAACTGTTTTAATCCTTAGGTTTTTTCCAAATTTGAAAAACTCATCTTTCACTTGAGTACAAAGTTCTCTTGTTGGAGCAATAACTAATCCCTGAATCCCTTGTCCATGCACTACTTTATCAAGTAATGGAAGACAAAAAGCAAGTGTTTTTCCAGATCCTGTTTCAGCCTGGCCAACAACATCAGCCCCTTTAAGAATATATGGAATACTCTCTTTCTGAATATCTGTTAACTCTTCAAATCTTTGGTCAGATGTTTTTTCGATAAGTAAATTGTTAATTTTAAGTTCATTGAATTTCATTTTTACACCAAGTATGGTATATCATAATTATCTAAATTTTTAATAAAGCGAGATTCATTAATTATTCTATTTCATTTATTAAACATCTTTTTATCTTTTAAAAAATCAGATTTGGATAATTATTTTTTAAAATTTAATTAAATTAATTGCAAAATAAAAAAAATGTTTAAATTCTAATTACCTTTACATCTTTTTAATATTAATTGCTTTAGGTCCTCGATCCGACTCTTCTACTTCATATTCTACTGAATCGCCTTCTTTTAGATAGACGCCCATTGGTATAGCTGAACGGTGGACGAAAATTTCTTTATCATCTTCGCCTTCGATAAAGCCATATCCTTTTCTTTGATTGTACCATTTAATTTTTCCTTGCATATCTATATTTCTCCTAATAATATTTAATTTTCAATGAAAAGAATAAAATGAAAAATTTCAAAAACTCGCTTATTACGATACGATGAAACTTAAATTTATATTCCTTCAATTGCAGTTGATATCCCAAATAGTAATATTTAAACCTTTTGATATAACAAAAATTTAACTGTTCATTCCAAAATAATCTTAATAATTTAAAAAGAGTTAAGAATTAATTAGCATTGAAAAAAAATAGTGGCCTATGAACTGAAAGAAATAAAAACACTAGAATCAACATAAAATTAAGACAACTGATTTTATTTAAAGGGAATTTATTCTAATTTATTTAATTATCAATACTATATAGAATAAATTATCTGATTTATATCAATTTACTTTTTTAAAATAATCATAATATTTAATATCACGAATTATATTTATTCATAGTATAATCTGAGGGAGAAAAAAATGAAAATTAAAATAATTACTATGTTGATAATTATTATATTAATCGTATTTGGAATTGGGTATTCTTTTGGTTCTATTCCTAGTGAAGACAATAATTTTTCTGTTCAAATTCTCAGTGATATCGAATATGGAAAAGCCCCTTTAAATGTTTCATTTTCATCGATACTCTTTAATCACGAAGGAAAGATGAAGAGATTTCTTTGGGACTTTAATGATGGAGAAACATCTTCTGAACGTAATACGACCCATACGTTTTTCCGGAAAGGAAATTTCAATGTAACCGTATCAATTTGGAATGAACATGGAAAAAAAATAAGTGATTTTATTGAAATCAACGTTTATGAATATTACAAGCCGATTGCTTCAGCAACATCGAATAAAACCTATGGAAAAGCACCACTTTCCATACAATTTTATGCTGAAGGGTTTGATGTTGATGACGAAAAATTTGAGTACCAATGGGATTTTGATGATGGCCATACATCAAATGAGAAGAACCCGAAACATACTTTTAAAGAGATTGATGTATATACCGTCAGATTAACGATATTTGACCATGATGGGCAAGAAGATTCTGATATCATGCAAATCAATGTTGTTCATAATTATCCTCCTGTTGCCCATGTTTCAGCAAATGTGGTTCAAGATGCTGCCCCACTAACGGTTCAATTTTATGGCGAATCAAATGACAAAGATAGCGATAAAGTATCTTATTTTTGGTCATTTGAAAATACGATAATTAAGAGCAATAGTGAAAGTACTGAGCAAAATCCATCGCATACGTTTTGGTTTCCAGGTTCGTATCTTGTGAGTTTCACCGTTGAAGATGAAGATGGCGATAAGGATACGGATACGATATTAATTGTCGTTACAGAGGGATTATTTTCAAAGACGCTCCAGGTTTTCTATAATGCAACCTTGAGTAATATTGTTAAAGGCGCCTTAGGAAGTTTTATTGGGGGTTATCTTGGAAACATTGTAGGAGGTATTCTCTTAAAAGTGATGATTAATTCTCTGACATCCTTGGAAAAAGCAAGATAAATCCATTGTTCTCAAATGATTGTATAAATTTTTTATTTGAAAAAAATTGTACCAAATGAAAAATTAATTCATGGGTAAAACACTTCTCTTTCATATATTGACGATAAATAAAAGTTATAATGCCTTATTATTCAACCAAAACAGTTAAATCATTAATTAGAATTTACAGGATAGAATTTGGAGTCCAATATCTAAAAGAAATAATATAGAAAAATAATGGGCGGGTAACAAAGCGGCTATGTGGTGGACTGCAGATCCACATACGGGGGTTCAAATCCCTCCCCGCCCTTTTTCTAATATTGGGAGGTTGAAAAAATGAAATCTATTAAAAGTATATCTTTAATTTTAATAATTATAACTTCAATATTATATTTATTAATTATTAATAATTGTAATGCATCGCATGTCATCATAAATGAAGTTATGTTTAATCCAGTCCAAGAGGATAACTATTTTGAATGGATTGAATGTTATAATCCAACTGATAAACCAGTAAATATGAGCTCATGGAATATTTCCGATAATCATGGAACGGATACTCTAGAACCAGATGTATTACATGGAAATGGAAGCATGATACTTCCTCCAAACAGATTTTGTCTGATTACAGATCAAGGAACAAAACTTTTTGATAATCAAACATTGTCAAACAATACCTTATTTTTATCTGTGGATGATGCTGCTATCGGCAATGGACTGGGAAACTCTGCAGATAAAATCATTCTAACAGATAAAAACGAAACAGTAATTGATGCCATAGAATGGGGCCAAGACTTTGAAGATATTCCTGGAAATCCAATAAATGATTTCTCTGAAGGCTTTAGTATCATCCGCATTTCAACATATGATACAAATGATACATATACTGATTTCACCTCAACTCAAACTCTTTCACCTGGAACAATGAATATGGCATCTTTGAAAGGATCGATAACAATTCAAACATGTCCTCAATACATTGCCAAAACATTTGCTGAAGATTCATATAGCATATCATTTTCAATATTAGCTCAAATGCAAAATTTTACTCCAAATGAAATATATGAACTGAAAGTATCAGTACAGGATTTGTTATCAACCAATAAAATTACCAGTCAAACATGGGAAGGAACGAGCTGGCAATATTCTGATCGGTATCTTTTCACCATTCATACTAATGAAACTGGATCATGGTCCCAATGGATACATCTGCGATTAAATAAACAATATATCGCATATCATAACCAGATAATAAACAATGAAACAGCACTCCTTCAAATTAATGTTAGAAAAAATGAAGAAATGTATGAAACCGCTCAAGAAGTCATATTACTAGATATGGATGATGACTCATCAAATGGAATTAAAGGAGGATATTTTACTTATATACTATCCGAAGATGAAGCAATTGAACATGAAAATAAAATTTTTTTATTAAAGGATAAAAATGATACTATCTGTGGAATGAATCCTATATCTTTTAATGAAAATAATATAGAAAATGCATCAAATCCCTCTTTTGTTAAAATAGCAGCAGCAATTGGAAATAATTATTCGTTATTTACAGTGGATACTAATCAACAGTACACATTATTAAAAAACAACATTTCAGTCCAACAAGGTAAAAATAAAGTTGCAATAGAGGGGGAAACATCCCATATCATTAATGCTGCTTCTCCATATACATTCTCTTTTATCCTAACAAATTCTGGACAATTTAATGATACATATTTCATAGAGATTTCATCATTAACCCGCAGATGGCATGCAAAGATAGGCATAAAAAATATTAATATAGCTGCTGGGGAACAGACCCAAATCATTGGAACCATAACGCCATGTAATATTATTGAGTATGTTTGTCCAGAAGGAGAACTAGCTCTTCTAATACAATCAAGCACTGATCCTGAAGCCTATGTTGTACATCATCTTCATTTTGAAGTAAATGCACCTGATCTAATGATTCCAAAAATAATTACATACGATCCTAACGGTATAGAGAAAAATACAATACTCCAAGGGCAAAATATGCGAATTAAAGCATATTATAAGAATTATGGAAATAAAAATGCATCAAATACTAAAGTTCTATTTTATTGTGATAAGATTAATGAGACCAATATTATCGGAATAAAAGAGTATGGGGACGTGGGAAAATACCAGAAATATCCCTCAATCTTATGGGATACATCACATATCAAACCAGGAAAACATATGATTCATGTCATTGCAGATGGTGCACATAAAGTACAAGAACTGAATGAATTCAATAATGATAATCAAATTGAAATAAATATTATTAACACTAGCCCAACCAATAATGAAAAACAGCTTATAATTTCAGAATTCTATTATGACAATCATCCTGGAATATCTAATGAATATATTTGTTTGTATAATCCAACCAATACTTCAATACGTATCTCAAATTGGTATATAACAACAAAAGCTGATAAAAAACAAATCGATCAATGTAAAATAACGTTTCCAAACAATGCAAATGTTTCCTCTAAATCAAAGATATATATTACCCAAAATGCTTCAGCATTCTATAGGGAAACAGGTTTCTATCCTGATTTTGAATATCATGATGATTCCCTATGTACAATTCCTCAAATGGAAAAAATAAAAACAGTCACATTAAGTGATACTGGGTCGATTATTACCTTGAAAAATCAATATAATCATACCATTGATGTTGTCGCATATGGAAATGTAACTCTCAACAACAATAGTCATTGGAATGGTCACCCAATTCCCATTGGAAATAATGGACAAGTTCATAAAAGAAAATCTCAAGAGAAGTCCTTTATCGATACAGATACTAAAGAAGACTTTAACACTACTCGTTATTTTTATATCGGTCAATCTGAATTTGCACCACCTACATTTTCAGGAACATTTAATATGACCTTTTTTGTCTCCCCCGACAACAGTTATAATGCTCTTACTTCTGTAATTCAACACGCAAAAAAAACTATTCTGTTAAATATGTATGAATTTACCAATTATTTCTTATGTAATGAATTAATAGCTTGTTTAAGAAAAAATATATCTGTATCCATCTTATTAGAAGGAAATCCTGTGGGAGGTATCAATGATCAACAATGGATTATTCTCAATCGCTTGGATGCTGCCGGTGCAAACATTCGATTTATTACACAAAATGCTTCGGGTAGTATCTATAATCGATATCCATTTAATCATGCGAAATACCTCATCATTGATAATGAAATAAGTATTATTGAAAGTTGCAACTTCGCAACATATGGCATTCCAGTTAATCCATCGTATGGAAATCGTGAATGGGGCATAGTCATTTACAATAAAACTATCGCATCGTATTTTCAAACCGTTTATACAACAGATTGTAATGACAGTAGACCAGATATTATTTCATATAAAAATATGACTCCCTCTATAACCAATGAATATTATATGAATTATGAACAATTTCATGGAACCTATGATGGATATATTCAAGAAAAAAATATGAGTATCCCAGCAGAGATAACCCCTATTTTTTCACCAGATACAAGTCTTTCAATTCTGCAAGACCTTATTGAAAAAGCAAATACCAGCATCTACATTGAACAACTCTATATTTATCCAACCTGGAAGGATGGACAAAATCCCCTTATTGCACATCTTATTAAAAAGGCAAAACAGGGAATTGACATTAAAGTAATACTGAATTACAATCCAGTTTTTAAGGATACTAATAAAAAATGCAATATTACAAAACAAATGCTTGAAGAACATGGCATTGAGGTAAAATATATTTACACAAATGAGTCAAGTTTTACAAATATCCATAATAAAGGCATGATCATCGATAATGAAACTGTTTTGATTTCAAGTATAAATTGGAATGAAAACTCAATTATGAAAAATAGGGAAGCAGGAGTAGTGGTACAATCAAAAGAAGCAGCAGATTATTTTTTAGAAGTGTTTCTTTATGATTGGTCCTTAGAAAAGCATAGTAATACCCCTATTTCTAATCATGAAATCTTCAGTGAAAAATCCGACAACACTATTTATATAGTAAGTTTATTCACCTGTACATTTATCATTATTGCTCATGATTGGAGAAAAAGAAAATGGGCTTAGAGATTTTACCGCAACACTGGTCAGCATTTCTTTGTATAGGTGTCATCATTGCAACTCTAATATTTGCATATGTTAAAAAATGGATGATGACGTACGCATTAATACTTTCAAATTTTATTATTTTTATAATAACTTTAATTTTTTCAAATGAGATTATTTATGGAATCTCCCAAGATATGATATCAGCAGGCCTTGGGTTTAGACCAATATATCTTTATCCGGACTGGATTATTCAAAATTATACCTTGATTACCTCTATGTTTATTCACAGCGGTTATCTTCACATTCTTGCAAATATGTTTATCTTCTTTTTTATTGGAATGGCATTTGAACAACGGATTGGATGGAAACGATTTATAGCAATCTATCTTATAACAGGCATATTTGGAAGTCTTACGCATTCATTGCTTGTTATTTTTAGTTATAGTAATCCTAATGAATTATATATTCCATTGGTAGGAGCAAGTGGTGCTATTTTTGGTATCATGGGTGCATTTGCTTCTTCATATCCACACGATGAGGTGCTTATGCCCATCCCTCTTGGATTTTTTATGATTTTTCGAAAAATAAAAGTCATTTATGCCGTATTAATATTTGCAGTAATTGAAACAGTCATAGTTCTAATGCCTGGAGGAACCACAGGAAATACAGCTCATTTTGCTCATTTAGGTGGTCTAGTAAGTGGTGTCGTTTTTGCAATGATTATAATAAAACGAAGTAAAGAAGAAAAGAAGGTAGATAGTTCCGCAAGCTATGCGACTCCTCTATATATGCAACAAAAAATAAAAAATTATAGTTACACCCAGCTTGAACAATTTGCAACAACTCCAGAACTAAAAGCAATGCTTGAAAAAATAAAACATGAAACTGTTCCACAAGTCCAAGAAATATGGCTTGAACACTTTTTTGAAAAAACAAAATGTCCTAATTGTTCTTCAGTGTTACATCATATGAACAGAAAAGTTTGGTGTGAAAAATGCGGTTTTGAAAAGACATTTTAACATGTTTTAAATGAAAAATTGTAAACCAATTAAGGTGCCATGAAATAAAAGGCTTGTAATGATATAACCTAAAATCGCACCTCCACATAACAAGGGAAGACCTGCCTGAGGGTTTCCTTTTAATACAAATCGCATTAAAATGAAAAATCCTATAAGAGTCCCTATCATTGATCCAATTGAAAGAGGTAACCATGCAGGATTTGAAAAGTAAATGGCTACAACTAAAATTCCAGGCATCACAATATCGCCAAGGCCAATGAAAAAAGCATCTCGCTCTTGGCCTTCATGTAATTTTTCTTTCAATCTTTTTGTTTCTTTTAATAATGAATAATTGCGAACTTTTGGAACAACAAGAAGAACCGGAAGTTTCAGATCCATAACGGTATCAGCTAAATCTATCATATGTTTTGTTTTGTAAACTGATACGGCATCATAAATCGCTAGTCCAATAAGTAAAATTATTACCAAGACAAGCCCTAATGACATGCCAAATATGACAATTGCACTGGTTCCAACAATAATTCCACATAGATCGATAATATACCATTCTGGATATCGATAGAGCGCAATTATTAACACCGCCGCTGCAAGTAACGATATGCAAAGAATAGTTAAGAATGAGAAAAAAGGAAATAGAATCGAACTTAGTGGTAAGAAAAAAGCATAAAAAGCTGTATAACCAATAGCTGCAAGGATGATAACTTGAATAAGCTGCTTTTTCCAATATTTTGCAATTATAAGAATTATTGCAGTAAATATAAACATGATAATAAAAATATATAAAATATTAACAGGGTTATTTGGATTTTCAAACGCAGGTTCGACAATCCCTGTTGCACGAAAGGGTTGCATGAGTAATAATGCCATACTATGAATTAGGACAAATAAAAATCCGATTATAAGGATAGCAATGTATTCCTGTTTTTTTTCAACCTGTTTATCTTGCATATATATAGTGCAAATAAAACCATAGTTAATGAAAATTGTTATTAAATTAATATTGACGGAGCAGAAAAAGTATACCAAATAAAAAGTCCATATATAATTATTAAAAAAATGCCTTTCCTTCTTGTAATCTCATTATTGATATACAGAACAGGCACCATCACAAGAGTTATTATCATCAATAAAATAATATGATTAATTGATTCATATGTTTTCAATGGGATAAATAATGCTGCTGCACCTAAGATTAGTAATATATTAAATACATTTGAACCTAAAACATTTCCAATTGCAATATCTGATTTATTACGATATGACGCCATAGCTGAAACGACTAACTCTGGAAGGGAGGTACCGATCGCCACCATTGAAAGGGAGATTATTAAAGCAGGGATACCAAGAAAATCGGCAATAGTAATAGCAGATTCTATTAGAAACCAGGCACCTAATACCACCCCAATAATTCCGCCGACAATATAAATGCCATTTTTGATTGAAGTTCCTTTTTCATATTTATCTGTTTTAATTCGTTCTCGTTTGGCACATTGAATGAAATACCAAATAAATATAACAAAGAATATGAGAAATAAAAATCCCCCCATCAGATGATATGCATCAAGCAGGTTTATTAAAACAAAAACGAGTAAAACAAAAGTTACTAGCACAACAATGGGCATTTCTCTTTTTATAATCCCTTTTTTAATCTTAATTGGTTTTATAATTGCACTTATTCCAATAACAAGTAAAAAATTAGCTATACAGGATCCAATAATATTTCCAAGGGAAATTGCAGCACCACTTTTTACAAGACCTGCATATTCCTGGGCAGCTGCACCAACTGAAATGGCAAATTCTGGAGCAGAAGTCCCAAATGCAACAATGATAACTGATATTATAAGTGAAGACACACCAAATTGCGCAGCAACGTGAGTTGTTCCCTCAACAAGAATATCAGATCCTTTATAGAGTAAAAGAACTCCGATACAAAATGATATTATTGCAATTAATAAATCAAGCATAGCATTATGCCATATCATAAAGCCTGTTTATAATACTCATCATTTCAATCGCAACTTTATTAATTAAAGGACAATATGAATAGGTGTGATTTATGACAAAAAATACAGTTTATTTCATTGGCCTAGGATTATTCGATGAAAATGATTTAACTCTGAAAGCAATAGATGCAATAAAAAATTGTGATAAAATTTTTGCAGAATTTTATACCTCAACCATGATGGGAACTGAGGTTTCCAAAATTGAAAAGAAAATAGGCAAACCAATAACAATATTATCAAGAGATGAAACAGAAAAAGCAAACATGATACTATCTGCAGTAGAACAGCAGAATATTGCATTTCTCACAGGTGGTGATTCAATGGCTGCAACCACCCACATCGATTTGAGATTGCAAGCTATAAAAAAAGGGTTTAACACAAAAATAATTCATGGAACAAGTGTTATTACCGCAGTACCTGCATTATTAGGACTACAACAGTATAAATTTGGCCGTACAACAACATTAGTCATTCCTGAAAAAAATTATTTTCCAACAAGCCCATACGATGTTATTAAAAATAATAAAAAAATTGGTCTTCATTCCTTAATTCTTCTGGATATACAAGCAGACAAAAATCGATATATGTCTGCATCAGAAGGAATTGATGTCTTGCTTAAAATGGAAGAAATTCGCAATGAAAGCATCATAAAAAAAGATGAAATAGCTTGTGTGGTCTGTCAAGCCGGCTCAGATAATCCAAAAGTATATGCAGATACAATACTACATTTGAAATCCATAGATTTTGGACCCCCATTACATTCGCTTGTTATCCCTGGAAATCTTCATTTTTTGGAGAAAGAAGCACTTGAAGTTATTACAAAAAATTCATAAAAAAATAATTCAAAAGATTTAAAAATGATTCATTCCATGCTCTTTTATATTATCAATTTTAAATTCCACAGAGGATTAGGATGCAAGGAAAAGATGACATTGTTGGATACATCTATGGAGATGTAGGGTCCACTGAATTTAAATTTGCAGTGAATGGCCCAAATATTAGAAAATTTGATTATATTTTTGCACCACACAAAGAAGGACAGATGCTCGCTCAGGTAATGGATATCACCCAGCATTCAGATCTTCGATTTGAAGAGGCATCTACTTTACAATATGAAGAAGAAAAACCAAGAATAAAATCAAATGTTTCTGCACACGCTGATGTAATTGGATATAAAGATAAAAGAGGATTGTTACAATCTCCAAGAACGCCATTTAATGCAGGATCTGAAATACAACGAGCAGATGAAGATCTCATAAGACAAGTTCTTGGGTTAAGTGCTGCAAAAGATAATGGAGCATATGTAGGATTATTGAAAGGTCATGAGCTACCTGTTTTTTTAAATGTTGATACGATTGTACAAAAACATATTTGTATTCTAGCAAAAACTGGTGGTGGAAAAAGTTATGCCTGTGGCGTTCTTGTTGAAGAATTACTAAAACATAAAATTCCTTTAGTTATTATTGATACTCATGGAGAATATCGTTCATTAAAAGACCCCAATTCTAGTAAAAAAGATCAGAAAAATATGGAAAAATTTGGTATAAAAAAACATTCATACTCTGATCAAATCGTTGAATTTTCACCAATTAGTTCAAGAGGGAATATGACTCATATCACTTTAAGTGGAGTCAATTTAGATGCAAATGAAATTCTTGATATTCTCCCAGCAAAATTATCTGGACCTCAAAAAGGAGTATTATATCAAGCAATTAAAGAAATTAAAGAATATAAAAACTATTACACACTTCGAGATATCATTGATACTGTTGGACGGAGCAAGAGTAATGCGCGATGGAGTGTTATTGCATCATTAGAATCTTTAGATGCAATTGGAGTATTTTCAGAAAATGGAACAAAACCAAAGGATTTGGTAAAGAAAGGAAAATGTTCCATTATTAACATGAAAGGAGTACCACCAGATGTACAAACCGTTATTGTCGCCCAACTAACAAAACAATTATTTGATGATCGAAAATCGGGAAAGATACCACCGTTTTTATTAGTTGTAGAAGAAGCACATAATTATTGTCCAGAGAGAGGCTTTGGAAATGCAGTATCCCTTCCGATTCTTCGCACCATAGCATCAGAAGGAAGGAAATTTGGAATGGGGCTTTGTGTTGTCAGTCAACGTCCCGCTAAAGTAGATAAAAATATCATTTCTCAATGTAATACAAATATCATTTTAAAAGTAACCAACCCAAATGATCTAAAGGCAATCATTCAATCTGTTGAAGGATTAACAAATCAAACCTATCGGGAAATACAACGTCTCCCCATAGGAGTTGCATTAATTGCAGGTGGAACATTACAGATGCCAATTATGGCTGAAATTCGAACAAGAGAAACCAGTCATGGCGGTAAATCAGTAAAGATATCAAATAATACAGAGATATATCAAGAACCTAAAATAAATCTTGAAGAAGAACCTCAAATCAATTATGACTCATTAAATCAAATACCTAAAGAAACCCAGCCCATGGTAAAAAAAGATACACCAACAGAAAAAGCACTCAATGTTACAAGAGTTGCAAATCGGCTTGGATGGGTTTCAACTGACGATCCAGATGAAGCAATAAAAATATTATCAGAAGAAGCCGCTAAAATGAATGAGAATGTGTATAAATATCTTGAATCGCTTGCAAATCTAGGAAGATCATTTTGTCAAGAAAACAATCCTAAATGTATGAGTTGCCCTATGAAAGCAGGTTGTAACTACCGAGCAAACCTTGCTCAAGCTCAGAAAAAGGGATTGTTTAGAAAAAAATAAGCTTTCATGAAACATCACATAAACATTGGTATTGCATTAGTTCTATTATTCAGTGTGCTATTATATAGCGGATGTCTTGATATTTTTAATAGCATCCCTAATGTAACAACCATCATTTATGAAGACCATCCAGTTCATGTTGAATATCAAATAACCTATGGATATTTTGTCAATCTAACAGGAACTGGTAAATCAATACTTTCGTATAAAGAAGATTTTCCAGATGTCTTAAATGGAAATAGTTCTCATATTCAGATTCATAATCAACTATCAGCAAAAAATATCACTATCGCAAATAACCCCATGATTTTCTGGCATGAAACACTTCACGACGATATGAATCTCTTTCTAGGAATAACTCTAACAATTAATACAAAAAGTTTACTTGTTACCACTCTTAATGAAACCTCCTCATTAACTCGTCAACAGATTGCAGAGTTTCATCCAGGAATCATGCAACAATATTGTAGAGTACAAGGAAACGAAACAGAAAAAATTATTGATCCAACACACCCTTTCATCATTGATACTGCGAATCAAATATTGAATGAGAGTAAGACCAATAATGCATTTGAACTGTCAAAAAATATCTTTAAGTGGCTAAAAACAAATACTGCATATGATATGCATTTTGACAATCAAAAAACACAATCATCAATAACTACGTTTCTTTGTAAAACTGGTGATTGCGATGACCTTTCATTTTTGTATATTGCATTATGTCGGTCACTAAACATTCCTGCACGATTCATAAGAGGATATCTTATTGACCAAGATAGCGCTGCCATCTCATTAATCCCTCATGTTTGGGTCGAAGTATTTGTTGGAAACAACATTGGTTCAAATGGGTGGATACCCATTGAATGCGCAGGAACGGCAGAAATAACTGCTGAAATCCATCAAAATTTTGCAGTAGAGGATGTTGATCATCTACGATTATTTATCGATGATGGGACAAATACATCACTTAATACTTCCTCATCACATATTTCAATTGAATATGAAAAAGACCTTTCAGTTGAGTTGACTCATTATGCACAAATTGATGCATACCAGATTTTAACATTAAAAAATCTATGTGTAAAAGAAAATACTGATCGATATTATCGTTAAAGAAAAAAGAGGGAGCAAAGGAAGTGTTTTTTCATTTGCTAATTATCGATTTTATATTGTTTTAAACGCCCATCATCTTGTTCTTCAAATAAGGGAATTTGTTTAGGTACTGTATATGTTATTCTTCCTTGAGATTTCATCTCACCCTCACCCAATTATAGCAATGTATTTTGCTATTAAAACATGTCTATTTTTTTTCTTTTTATGCTTGTTACGTTATTACAATATAGGCAAGAAAATTTGGATTTTTACCAATGATATTACCTACACAATTACCTGCGAAAAAGGTACTTAAAACCCAACATTATCACTAATAGTAGAAGGAATCAAAAAGTCTGGGCTGGTATTTTATATAATGTGCATCACCATCCCATCTCAACCGCAGGAAATGAGGAGTTTCCCCAGACTTTTCTTCTCATCTTCCGTGCAAAATGGGATGTATTTTTTTTACTTTAATGTTTTGTTATCACTAATTCACCAGGAAAATTATCAAAAATTTGGGGATCCATTGAAGTTGTTTGCTCAACAATGGTTTCTGCATACTGAAAAGCTTCTTCTAGGGTAACCTGAGAATTATAATTTGTATCAGCATATCCATGTAATCCATCGATAACATGATGGCTGAATAGAGACCCATAAGAAACATCTTCTTCAGGAACACTTGTTATAACAATACGATTTTGGCCTGCAATTTCCTTAGAAAATTCATAAGAAAACTGATAATTATTTTTTTCTTTAATACCTCGAGCATAATCTTTGAAACCACCACTATGGCAGCTATCAACGATAACTCCAACCCCTTTTGATTCAAGATTGTTAAACCATCTATTAAATTGATCATCTATAATGATACCAAATGGGTTTGACATATGCTCCCATCGAAAAGGACTTTCAAACGGTAAGAATCCAGTATAAGATGCCAATGCTTCATCCTGTCCGTCATCTTCATCAAATGGAGGTATATCAATCCAAATGGGAAAACCATGGGTTGTTAGATATACAAGACAAATATCATTTTCATCTTCCATATCATCAAGCCATTTGAATCCATTGTAAATATTTTTAACGGTGGCATCTTCTTTTTTAATGATTTTTATATGTGATGCATCCCAATTCGTTGCTTGGGGAAGCATTTGTTCAAAACGAGATATCTCAACAAGCATTGATGGTCTATCCATAGGAGGACAATTATAATAAATGCCAACTGCAATTAATAATGCCCAGTATTCTGTTTCATCATCTGTAACGTTTGAGGGTAAATTATCAAGATTACTTAGGGCTTCTTTTATTTTAAAACTCGAAGAAATTTGAATTCCTGAAATGGTACTGGATGCAAGAAATAGTATAAATAAAAAAATTGCTATAAATTTTGTATTTGAAACTAATTTCATATACTATAATACTTAATTTTCTTATTAATAAAACTTATGATTATTATATATAAATAAAGTTAATTATGTTCATAATTATTGATTCGTACAATATTTTAATAGAAAAATATATGTGATAGTAATTAAATTATATAGTGAAAAGGGACACAATATGAAAAAAGTAGCATTATTTTTATTATTATTTGTATTAATTATTCCATCTATTAGTTCAGCTATTATAACCAATCAAAATATTTCCCAATCAAATACCTATTCTGTTGATATCTCTGGAAATGGGGATTTTACCTCCATTCAGGACGCAATTAACTCAGCATCAAACGGAGACACCATTGTTGTAAGACAAGGAGAATACCATGAACAGATTATTATTGATAAATCTTTGACATTAACCGGAGAAAACAAAGAAAATACAATCATTAAAGGAATCGCGAAAAAGGATGTTATATATATTACTGCTGAACAAGTTTCCATTTCAAATATACAAGTATGTAATAGTGGAAAAAGTGGAAGAGATGCAGGTATAGAAACAATAGCAAATAGAACCTCTATCACTAACACTATCATAAAAAATTCGACAATTGGAATATTTTTATTTCACTCAAGCAATAATATAATAAAGGATAATATACTAATTAATAATAAGGATTATGGATTACATCTATTTTATTCATATTTTAATACAATAACTCAAAATATTGTATCTAACAATAGATGGGGGATGCTCTTTGTTTATGGTCAGGGAAATAGTGTCTCTGAAAATCAAATTGCGGAAAATAAAATCCATGGAATATGGCTTTTACGTGGAAGTGTTTATAATACATTTACAGAAAATCTCATTCAATATAATAAAAATAAAGGCATTCATATACAATTATTTTGTTTTAATAATAGCTTCATTAACAATCAAATTTCAAATAATGGAGAGGGGATGAGAATTGGTTCACATTGGTCGTGTGACAACAATCTTATTCAACATAATAATATTCTTGACAATGAAGGATATGGGATAATTCTTGCAGATTCATTAAATACAAGGGTTATTGAAAATAATTTTATAAATAATACTATTCATGCTTATTTTAAAGATTGTGAAAATTCCTATTGGAATCAAAATTATTGGGGAAAATCAATCAATTCAGCATTGCTAATCAAAGGGAAAAAAAATAATTTGCCATGGTTTAATATCGATTGGAATCCTGCAAGTAACCATCATGAGATTAAAAGTAATATAACACACAACAATATAAATCAACCAATAACCTCAATAATCAATAATTATCACACATTTCCAGAGTCGTTTTCTTGGACTAATGTAAATGGATACGACTATACATCTCCTGTTAAAAATCAAATTCCAACACCCACTTGTGAAGCATATGCTCTCTGTTCTGTTCTTGAAACATTAGTTCATAATGAAATTAATCAAAATATTGGGTGTGATCTGTCAGAAGCGCATTTATTTTTTTATCCTGGCGGAACCGCAGATTGGGGTGTTGATGTTACCGAACCAGCAGAATATTTAATTAACTATGGTGTTCCCGATGAAGGTTGTTTTCCAGATCCTCACAGACCATATGATTTTCCATATGAAAGTATATCTGGTTGGGAAAATCGAACAATAAAAATTGAAGAATGGGGATGGGTAGATAATGAGGTTAATGCAATTAAACATGCGTTAATAAATTATGGTCCACTTGTTATTTGCCAAATGACCCGAAGGGATTTAGATTATTATCATAATGGTGTTTATACGCCTTCTCTAAAAAGCCCCATACAAAGAGGACATGTTACAGCTATTTTTGGATATGATGATTTTGAAGAATGCTGGCTTGTTCGCAATAGTGCCGGAGAAACTTGGGGCGAAGGAGGTTATTTTAGAATATCATATCAAGGGTTTGAAGAATTATTTTCATTTATTTATCCCTTTTATGGAGGCACAGGCATCCTTTATATTGATGGAGTTTTTGGAAACTTTAATCCAGACGTTCCTATCCTTAACATAGTAACACCTCAATGTTATTATACATACATTAATGAAATTAAATTTTCAACGATATTTCCATATCTCTCATCTATTCAATCAGCAGCTCCAAGAATTTATGGAGACATGGACATACTAGTTGAAACAGAAAATACTGATTATGTTGAATTTTATCTAGATCATATCTTTCAAATAAAAGATGATTCAGAACCATTTACTTGGAAGTTGTCTTGTACGAAAGGATTACATGTCCTCGAGGTAATTGCATATAAAAATGAGATTATCTCAAAAGATATAATTGATATTTATATCCTTTGAGGTAAGATTATTTTGCAATCAATTTAATTATTTTTTCTCCTTAGATATATGAGTGAAATGATACTAAGTAATACCATTAATGTTAGCATTCCAATTGGTGACATAACGGGTACTTTTGCTGTATATACCTCATCTATATCTCTAATAGTTATTGAAACAACTGCTTCATTTGATTCTTGACCTTGATTATCTTTGATGGTATAGGTAAAGCTATCAGATGTGGAATCGCTATTATCATGGATATAATCGATTGTGCCATCATCATGAATTATTACAAATCCATGAATAGGATAATTATTAATTTCGATACTACTTAAATCCAATCCATCATCAAGATCTATGTCATTTTGTGAAAGGTTAATCATGATTGATTCACCCTTCGTTACAATTGCCATATCATTATTTGCAAGTGGGGGATTATTGATATCATCCAAAATAAATATTGCAGTTACCCATTTATCTTCATTCATTGTAATCGATATTGGATTCATATCTCCTGATAAATCTTGTGACCAACTATCAAAAATCCATCCTAGTTCTGCAATTGCTGTTAATTCAACAGAGGAACCAGGTATATAACATTCTTCTACAGGATTTGTTTGAATTAAACCATTTCCAATAACGTTTAATGTTAATACATAACAATCTTCAATATCGCAGGCATCACCAACACCATCACCATCAGAATCCTCCTGACCAGGATTATACACGCCAGGACAATTATCAACATCATCACAAACACCATCAACATCAACATCTAAACAATCATCACATAAATCACCAACACCA
>Ga0272442_10000374_pt1 | contig 73917 bp, 75 predicted proteins | sample SSMForm2O_FD_200262 | JGI IMG/M metagenome (GOLD analysis project Ga0272442, IMG submission 200262) | Marine sediment archaeal communities from Little Sippewissett salt marsh, Falmouth, MA, United States - SSM-Form-2O | ecosystem: Environmental > Aquatic > Marine > Wetlands > Sediment ...
CCCCTGCACATTTACAAGCGTGATCTTCTTTATCCAGAAAACGGCGGTTACGTACCATTAGATTCTTAAAATCTACAAGATGCCCATCAAACTCAGGACCATCAACACAGGCAAACTTTGTTTCTCCGCCGACATCAACACGACATCCTCCACACATGCCTGTACCATCTACCATAATTGGATTCAAACTAACCACTGTTTTAATATCATATTTACGAGTAACATCAGATACAACTTTCATCATAATAACTGGACCTATCGCCCAGACAACATTTATTTTTTTATCCTGGTCAATAAGTTTTTGTAAAATATCTGAGACAAAACCTTTGTGACCTTTAGAACCATCATCAGTACAAATATGAAGTTCATCACTATATTCATCAATTTCTTTTTCAAGCATTAAAAGGCTTTTATTACGTGCGCCTAAAATAGTTATAACATAGTTATCCGCCTGTTTTAAAGCACGAATAATAGGATATAATGGCGCTATACCTACACCACCACCAATACATACTACTCTACCATATTTTTCAATCTCAGAAGGAACACCCAAGGGTCCTGCAAAATTAAGGATTTTATCTCCTTTTTTCATCATACCTAATTCTTTTGTGGTTTTTCCTACCTCCATAAAAATAATAGTAATTGTTCCCTTTTTTCGATCGTAATCAGCAATAGTTAAAGGTATGCGCTCTCCCGTCTCATCTATTCTAAGTATAATGAACTGGCCAGCTTGCGCTTTTTTTGCAACTAAAGGTGCTAAAATCTTCATTAATTTGACATTTTTTGAAAGAACCTGTTTTTCTAATATTTTATACATGAATATACCTGTTTTTGGGGTTTTTTATGTATTAACCGTATTTAGAGGTTTTTTTAATAGTTTATGACATTTTAAGATTTAAAATGCTTTATATAGCATATGCATTATAAAAAATAAAGTTTTTTTTATATTTTAGATTTCATAACCAAAGCACGACCTGCTCTACCATCAAGTTTGATGGATAATGGTACCGAAAGATGTGTATGAGTGACAAAATTTAATTCTCTACAAATCTCCTGATTTTTGAGCCATCTCCAATTAATTGAACTACTTTCAGATTCATAGGAGATATTAATGTAACCAATTCCCCTAGAAATTATATTTTGGAAGAAATGCGTTCCCTGAGAAGGTCTAATGTTAAAATCCTCTAAGGCTGTTTCCACCAGAATCTTGACACCAGATATTTGCCCCCATCTCACTGGCATCCCAAGCCATTTATCCTGAGTTCCCCATCTCCCAGGTCCAATTAACATATAAGGTATATTTTTTTCAACTAATTTTTTATTTACTTCCCCGACTTCATTTGCTATTTCAATTGTTTTTGAAGAATCAAATTTATCCGGAGAGATGTAAACTATATCTTGAATGTTATCTATGACCCCGTTTCCTAAGGCTCTATCAGATTTTATAAAAACATATTTTGAATTTATTTCTCCATCCCAAACAATCTCACTGTATTCATGTGAAATTATAAATGGACGTATTTGAAGAAGTGCAAATACTGGAGGTTTTTTGTTTTCCTCATCAAGAGTTACCGCAAATTCAACTTCCACTGCACAACCCATTCCTTTTCTACCTATCTCAAGAAGATCCCTCAGGATAGATGCAAGTGGGAAAACATCATATTTTAAAATTCCTGCGAATGTTATAAGAGCAGGAGAATTATCTGATAGCCCAGTCCTAATAACTCCATCATTTCTATCGTAATGACCAGCAATAAAGTTTAATGTACCGTCTTTCTTGATATCTTCAATTTTTAATTTTTTTAAAGTTGCATCTTCTTTTTCCAATAGATTGAATTTTTTCTTTGCTGTATTTAAAACATATATCTCCTTTTGTGAATTTTGAAGGACATCTGATGGAATGGAAAATTCGGGCATGATTCCAGGATATTTTGGGGAAAATCTAAGAACCTTTTCTCCTCCAACAACATATTTACCAAGGCCTGCCGCAACACTGGCGATACCATCTTCTGATGTTTGATGAGATACAGGATAAAAATTGTAAGATTGTGCCACCCCTGAAAAAGTTGGATAAAATCGCCCGCCATATTCTTTTCCTACAATCTCTTGGATAACAATAGCCATCTTTTCCTCTTCGGTTTTTGCTGCTGTTGATTCGATGTACGCCTTGGCATCTTTGAAAAAAACTGATGCATAAACAAGTTTTATCGCTTGGCATAATTGTTTCAATCTAATTTCGTCATCCTCATGGTTATTAGGCAGCATATAAGTTGAATACAAACCTGCAAAAGGATGATTCTGAGAATCTTCAAGTAGACTAGAAGATCTGACAGCTATCGGCGTTTTGAAATAATGCAATAAGTTAGAGAGATCATTTTTTAATTCATCACAAATTTTGCCTTTTAGAAAAGTTTGTGCTATCTCCATATCAGTGATTCCTTCCTTATCTATAGCCATAATAAGATTGTTATCCGAGATGAATCTATCGAATTCCAATGTTCCAATCACAACAACATTTGGTATTATTATATTGACGTCTTTATATTTCTCTTCGAGATTGGTTATTGCTAAGAGTGCTTTCATAAAAGCAATCCCTCGTCCTTTACCTCCAAGAGAATCCCCTCTAAGACGGGTAAAAGATGACTCGAACTCAAATGTTTGTTTTGAAAAATCTGTAACAACACCACGTTGTTTTTCTTTACGACGTTCATTGAACATGTATACAAGATATTTTCTAGCTTCGTTTAAATCGGTAAAATCAGATGGTTTTCTGGGCCGTAATTTGTTCGCAAGTTTAAACTCACCACGTGCCATCAACCAGTTAGAAAAATTATTTCTATCTGAATGAAACCTTAGAGATTTAAGAGGAATAGTTTGTAGGGCTTCTTCGAATTCTTTCATATTTGATGCACGTGCAATCTCAGTTGTCTGAATGTGTAAGATGGTTTCCAAATTTGCATTTTTATCAATATATTTTTCATCTTTTGGCAATAGGAAAACAAAATCTCCGAATCCGAGATGGTTTAAAAGGAAACGTCGAAGATCTTCAACTATGTTTAATGAATTTTTATCTAGAAAATAGGCACCTATTGATTCAGCTCTTATCCTGTTTTCTGGTTGAGATGATTGTATAAGAGACGGCAGGTGTCTGTCTTCTCGTTTAACATATTGTATAAAATCATAGCCTGCATTTTTATTTGCTTTACCATTACGTTTGAAATTGACATCTGATATGATACCTAGAACATATTCTTTGTACTGTTTGTATATCTCTATTCCCTCCTCAAATGTCCCGGCAAGAAGTATCTTAGGTCGGATTCTTCTTGTTAATAATCTTTGCATTTCGTTGAGATCCTCAGAAAGTATGCGTTTTGTCTGCTTAACAACTTCCACTAAAATAATTGGTAGGATCGTAGAATAATGACGTATTGAATCTTCAATGACTATAATTACGCGAACATTACCTTTACGGCTATCAGAAAAAGCATTTTTCTTATCTTCAATATATTTTATTATTGCAAGAAATAGAGTTGGATTACCAGTCCAGAAAAAGGATTTGTCTATGCCTCCTTTATATTCTCTCTGATTTATGGCATGTACGTCAGCACTATCAGTTGCTAGTAAAACTACAGGCATACCTGGATGTAATTTCTTTATTTTTTTACCAAAAGTAAATGGGTCCATACCTATGTTTTTTGATAGGGTAATAACCAAATCATATTCGTGATTCTCTAACTTTTTTAAAGCTTTTTCACCTGAAGAAACACGCGTGATATGTGGAGGGTGACTCAAAAGAAGATGTTGATATTCTCCTATAACCAACTCAGAAATAAGACCTTCTTCTTGAATGATAAATGAGTCATATAAACTTGATACGAGAAGAATTTCTCTTACCTTGAATGGCATCAGTGCATGATAAATCTGCCTGCTAAGCTCATAATTTTCTTCAAAATATTCCAGCGCCATAATAACCCCTTTTTCAGGATTCTGTATTATAAATAAGACCTTGAAAGATAATGATTTTGGCTTTATTTGGGGTAAACACTAAATTTTATTTAAAGATTAAGAAAAGAGAAGGGAGGTTTTTTAAATAACCCCGTAATCTAACATCGCATCTGCAACCTTTACAAATCCAGCAATGTTCGCTCCTTTTGTATAATCAACTTTATTCTCAGAAATTCTTCCCTGTCTAACACACGCTTCATGAATATCCTTCATTATTTGATGTAATCTTGCATCAACTTCCTCAGAAGTCCAATTGTATCTCATGCTGTTCTGAGACATCTCAAGACCTGAAACAGCAACACCCCCTGCATTAACTGCTTTACCAGGTGCAAACATGATTTTTTCAGTTGCAAGTTTAGCAGCTTCAGGCATGCACCCCATATTAGAAACCTCTGCGAGTAACTTACAACCGTTTTTGATAAGAGTTTCTGCATCGTTACCATCTAATTCATTTTGGATTGCGCATGGCATGGCAATATCACACTTAATCTCCCAAGGTTTTTTACCCGCATAGAATGGGACATTGTATTTTTTAGCGTAATCTTCAACTCTATCATTATTAGAAGCGCGCATTTCAAGCATGTAGTCGATTTTTTCTCCTTTGACTCCCTCATTATCATAGATATATCCATCAGGGCCCGATAATGTTACAACTTTTGCCCCTAACTGCTCTAGTTTTAATGCTACGCCCCAAGCAACATTACCAAAACCGGAAACGGTCACTATTTTATTTTTGAAATCTTCGCCTTTGGTTTTTAACATCTCCTGAACAAAATAAACAGCACCAAAACCAGTTGCTTCAGGTCTAACTAAGCTTCCGCCCCAATTACGTCCCTTACCTGTAAGAACACCTGTAAACTCATTTTTAAGTTTTTTATACATGCCAAACAAATAACCAATTTCTCTACCACCAACACCAATATCTCCTGCAGGAACATCTGTATTTGGGCCTATATGACGAAAAAGTTCAGACATAAAAGACTGGCAAAACCTCATAATTTCACTATCTGATTTTTCTCTTGGATTAAAATCAGAGCCGCCTTTGCCTCCGCCCATCGGGAGAGTTGTAAGGCTGTTTTTAAACGTTTGTTCAAAGCCAAGGAATTTAAGCCCACTAAGAGTCACGCTTGGGTGAAAGCGAAGTCCTCCCTTGTATGGACCAATTGCACTGTTAAATTCAACACGATAACCGCGATTTATTTGGATTTCCCCCTTATCATCTACCCATGGAACACGGAACATAACAACTCTCTCTGGCTCAACCATCCTTTCCAATATCTTAGCTTTTTTATATTTGGGGTTTTTCTCAATAAAGGGCATTATGCTTTCTGCAACCTCTCGAACTGCCTGATGAAACTCTTTTTCGCCAGGGTTTCTTTCAATAATTTTTTTCATAAAAGATTCGATATTGTTTGTCATTATCAATTCCTCTACTTTGTCAGTGGTGACCCGTATCACTAACCCCTATAAAAACATTAGTATACGACCATGCACGGCATAGGTTTTTGTCAAGTGTTAGGATGCTATTAAAAAAGGAGTTTTTTGTGCGAAAAAGACGAAAGAATTCTGCCTTTGCTTTATTATATCAGCAAATTTATTATTTAGCGCATATACATCGACAAATATCGCAAATTATTAAAAGGAAATAATAATTCACTCATCAAGTCATAGGGGAGTGTTTTTAGTGAAAAAAACAGACATCGACAAAATACTAAAGAAATATAATTACAAAAAGTCTGCTCTTATATCAATATTACAGGACCTGCAAACAATAAACCGTTGGCTACCTCAAGAAACATTGAGATACGTTTCTGAGAAAATGGATGTCTCTTTAATGGATGTTTACAGTTTAGTGACTTTTTATAAGTCTTTTAGTTTAAAGCCTCGTGGCAAACACATTATAACTGTATGTTCAGGAACTGCATGTCATGTCCGCGGAGGTCCTAAAGTTTTATCAGAATTAGAAAACCGATTAGGAATCACTGTTGGAGAGACAACACCTGATAAAAATTTTACTCTTGAGACAGTAAGGTGCCTTGGTGCATGCGCCTTAGGTCCTTTGATGGTAGTAGACGGCAAGTATTATGGTCAGATGAATCCGAAAAAGGTTGCTTCGACTCTTAAAAAATATTCTAAGAAAAAATAGGGGAAAAGTGTTATGATACAACTTAATGTAGATTGGCCCCATTGCAAACACAACATGCTAGATCAGAATCATGTTGTCAAGGGGCATCATTATGCTAGGGAGTTAGAAACAGAATTGAACTCTTTTTACAAGATATGTTCAACGTCTTTTTAAGTGATAATAATGAAAAAAATAAAAAATCTTTCAGATCTTAAACAAATCAAAGAAAGCTCAGTTAAAAAGTCAAAGAAAGGTGGGCAACTAATAACCATCTGTGGTGGTACTGGTTGTCATGCCTCCGGTTGTAAAAAAGTGATTGATGCATTTAAACGAGAAGTTAAAAGAAGAGGCGTTCAAAACAAAGTAGAAATTAAAGTTACTGGTTGTCATGGTTTTTGTGAGAGAGGACCTATTGTTGTTATTCATCCTAAAGGTATTTTTTATCAACAAGTACAGTCAAAAGACGTTAAGGAAATCCTCTCAGAGACGGTTATTGCAGGGAAAATTATTGACCGCTTGTTGTATGTTGATCCGCTTAACGGCAAAAAAATTACATACGAAAAAGATGTTCAGTTCTATAAGGGTCAGCACCGTATTGTTTTTGGAAAAAATGGGTCAATAGATCCATATAAAATAGAGGATTATTTTACAATCGGAGGATATGAATCAGCTGGAAAAGCGTTGTGCAATATGACTCCTGAAAAGATCATTGATGAAATAAAAAAATCTGGTCTTAGAGGACGCGGCGGTGCAGGCTTTCCTACAGGGTTTAAATGGAGTTTTTGTAGAAAAGCAAAAGGAGATAAAAAATATATTATCTGCAACGCTGATGAAGGCGATCCTGGCGCATACATGGATAGAAGTTTGCTAGAAGGAAACCCCCACAGCATACTCGAAGGGATGATCATAGGCGCATATGCAATAGGTGCCAACGAAGGTTTTGTCTACGTACGAGACGAATACCCTATCGCTGTAAACACAATAAAAAATGCAATAAAACAAGCACAACAATATGGTCTGCTAGGCAAAAATATTCTAAATTCTAATTTTGATTTTGATATAAAGATTGTACGCGGTGCAGGTGCATTTGTATGTGGTGAAGAAACCGCACTAATAGCATCAATCGAAGGTAAAAAAGGCGAACCAAGACAACGCCCACCCTTCCCTGCACAAAAAGGACTGTGGAGAAAGCCTACAAACATTAATAACGTTGAAACATGGGCAAACATCCCCCTCATTATTTCTAAAGGAGCAAAATGGTATTCAAAAATTGGTACAGATAAAAGCAAGGGTACAAAGATCTTTTCACTTGTAGGGAAAATAAACAATACAGGCTTAGTAGAAGTCCCAATGGGAATCACCCTAAAAGACATGATATATGGAATTGGCGGGGGAATACCTGATGGGAAATCATTCAAAGGCGTTCAAACAGGAGGGCCATCAGGTGGATGTCTGCCAAAGGAACTACTTGATACCCCTATAGATTACGAGAAGCTCAAGGAAGCTGGATCGATAATTGGATCTGGTGGCATGGTTGTTATGGATGAAGACACCTGCATGGTAGATGTCGCCAGATATTTCTTAGAATTTCTTCAAGATGAATCCTGCGGGAAATGCCTATCGTGCCGCGAGGGTATCAAACGGATGGCAGAGATTGTAACAGATATTACTAAAGGCCAGGGAAAAGAAGGAGACATAGAACTTCTTGAAGAACTTGCTACGGTTGTAAGGGACACATCAATGTGCGGACTTGGCCAGACTGCTGCAAATCCTGTATTGTCCACTATTAGATATTTCCGTGATGAATATGAAACCCATATTAGGGATAGGAAATGTCCTGCAGGAGTTTGTAGAGATTTATATATTTCTCCATGCCAAAACGCGTGCCCTATGGGAATGAATGTTCCTGGATATGTCTCATTAATTGGCGAAGGGAGATTCCAAGAAGCATTAAGTCTAGCGTTAGATACAAACCCGTTCCCATCTATATGCGGTCGTGTCTGCGACCACCAATGTCAGTCCAAATGTAGAAGAAACCAAATTGATGAATCTGTTGCGATTAGAACACTGAAGAGATACATTGGAGATTATGAAGAAAATCATATTAAATATCCTGAAATAGAAATACCAAAAGAAAAAATGCCTTTTAAGGTTGCAATAATCGGTGCAGGACCAGCAGGTTTAAGTTGTGCATATTTCCTAGCCCGTTTAGGATACAAACCGACAGTTTTCGAAGCTTTACCTGTTGCAGGGGGAATGTTAGCGGTAGCAATTCCAGAATATCGTCTGCCTAAACATATTTTGCAAAGAGAAATTAACAATATTAAGAAACTAGGTGTAGAAATAAAACTAAATACTCGTATTGGTAAAGATATTACATTTTCTCAATTATGGTCTCAAGGATATGAAGCATTCTTTGTCGCCGTTGGAATGTACGGAGATCGACATTTAGGCATCCCAGGAGAGAACCTAGAAAACGTTTTTCAAGCAGTTGACTTGTTGCGCGACATCAACCTCGACAAACCAATAGCACTACCTGTTGATAAAAAAGTTGTTGTCATAGGTGGTGGAAACTCTGCTGTTGATGCTGCAAGAACTATGGTACGCATGGGTGCTAAAAAAGTAGTGCTCCTCTATCGAAGAACGCGAAGAGAAATGCCTGCATATGAAGAAGAAATTGAAGCGGCGGAATGCGAAGGAGTGGAAATACAATATTTAACCGCTCCAGAGAAAATCTTTGGGGAAAAGGGTAAAGTAAAAAGCATTGAATGTATAAAAATGAAACAAGGGGAATTTGACAAAGAGGGGAGAAGACGTCCTGTTCCCATTAAGAATAGTAACTTCTTCATAGAAGCCGATATAATAATACCTGCGATAGGCGAATTCTCTGATGTCACAGAATTATTTACAGGTCTTGATGTTGAAACTAACGCAGATGGGACAATAAAATGCGACAAAAATGGAAGAACAAGCATCCCAGGTGTTTTCTCAGGAGGCGATGTTAGCTCTGGCCCATCAACAGTAATTAAAGCAGTTGCCGCAGGGGAGCATGCAACAGTAGCAATAGACCAATACCTTACAAAAGACAGAACAAGGAAATACCCTTGGAGAGAACATAAAAAGGTTGATACCTTCTTTGACCCAGAGGTTGAGCCTGTAAAATATGGAATGCAAAAACCAAAAACACTATCTGCCTATGACCGAAAGGGTAATTTCAACGAGGTTGAAACAAGTTATACAAAAAGCATGGCCATGAAAGAAGCGAAACGTTGTTTACGCTGTGACTTAGAAATAGAATTACAGGAAAAAATGGAACAAGAAAAAAATAAGGAGGCGGCATAGATGATAGAAATGACTATTGATGGTATTGATGTCCAAGTAGAAGAAGGATCATCCATCCTAGATGTTGCTCAGTTTTATGGCATACCAATTCCCACATTGTGCCATAATGATGGTTTGACAGACTATGGTGCATGTCGTTTATGCATTGTAGAAATAGGAAAAGGCGACAATACAAAACTTGTTTCATCATGTACATACCCTGCTGAACAAGGATTGTTTGTAAGAACCAACTCTAAAAGGGTGGTAGAAGCTAGAAGAGTACTAGTAGAACTCTTACTAGCAATGTGCCCTTCATCAAAAACAATACAAGATCTTGCAGCAGCAATGGAAGTAAATAAAGTACGATTCAAAGTAGAACATGGTGATTGTGTTCTCTGTGGTCTTTGCGTGCGTATGTGCGAAGAGCAGATGATGGCAAAGGCAATAGGTTTTGTTAACAGAGGGAAAGATAGAAAGATTACAACCCCTTTTGATGTTAAATCTGACGTTTGCAGAACATGTGGTGGCTGTATGTATATTTGTCCTGCATGTGAACTGCGCTGTCAAGGCCCTGACCCACCAGGCGATGTATGTGGTAGCTGTGCAAATGTTCTACCCGTATGCCTAGAAGAAGAGGATGATAAAATGTGTTTTATGGACCCGTGTGGGTGGTGTTATAAAGAATTAGGAAAGAAAAAGGATAAAGAAAAAATTGATTAAATTGGAGGAAAAAAATTATGGCATTAACAAAAATAAATGCATCTGCAGCTACTCTGAGTAAAAATAGAACGGAAGGAGCGATAAGTTCGCTCAGTGGAATGTGTGCAACATGTGTTGATGGTTGTATAGGAATGTGTGAGATAGGTAAATCTGCCTATAGAGGTCATGAAATAATCTACCCACAACCCTATGGAATTATTACGTCAGCAGGTGAAAAAAACTATCCTGTGGACCTCTCACATTTTACAATACTTGGAGGAGTTGAGGGTGCACAAGGAATAGAAGCTGATAGTAACAAAGCGATATTTTCTAATGTGAATCTTGAGACAAAAATTGGTAAAGATAAAAAAATCAAACTTAGAATGCCTGTAGTCATCCCTGGGCTTGGCTCTACATCTATTGCAAAGAACAACTGGGAAGGGCTGGCTATAGGTGCAGCATTATCTGGGATTATGCTTACTGTTGGTGAAAACGTATGTGGGATGGACCCAGAATCAGAAATTGTTAAAGGTAAAGTAAAACACTCACCGGAACTTGAATGGCGAGTTAATCTCTATAAAAAATGGCAACGTGAGGGATATGGTGCAATAGTTGTACAAGCAAATGTAGAGGATACAATGCTTGGCGTTCATGAATATGCAATCTCTGAACTTGATGTCGATGCCGTTGAACTTAAATGGGGGCAAGGCGCTAAGAATATAGGCGGAGAAGTAAAAATTAAGGATTTAAAAAAGGCGCAACTTTTGAAAAAAAGAGGATACGTCGTTATACCTGATCCAACTGACCCGGGTGTAATAAAGGCATTTGAAAATGGTAATTTCAAAGAATTTGAAAGGCATTCAAGAGTAGGTATGGTAACAGAAGCCGACTTCTTGAAAAGAGTTAAAGAACTCAGAAAACTCGGTGCAAAACATGTTTTCCTAAAAACAGGCGCGTACCGCCCAGTAGCGCTAGCTCAGGCACTAAAATATGCATCCAAAGCAAAAATCGATCTTCTAACAGTCGATGCAGCTGGAGGCGGAACTGGTATGAGCCCTTGGAGGATGATGAATGAATGGGGAGTACCCGAAGTAGAACTACACTCGCTACTCTACAAATATGTTGATAAACTTAAAAAGAAAGGAGAATATGTTCCAGATATAACTATAGCAGGTGGTTTTTCTTTTGAGGACCAGATGTTGAAAGGACTGGCACTTGGTGCACCCTACTTTAAACTTATAGGTATGGCAAGAGCGCCTCTAGCATCAGCAATGGTAGGTAAAACAATAGGTAAAAAAATCAATGAAAACATGGTTCCAGTATACATCGAGAGATTTGGAGATACAAAAGAAGAAATCTTTGTTACTGCGCCAGATCTCAAAAGAAAACTTGGAAAAGATTTTGAAAAACTTCCAACAGGTGCAATGGGTGTTTACACATATATGGAACGGCTCCACCAAGGTCTACGGCAAATTATGGCAGGCTGCCGTAAATTCTCATTAGAACACATATCTCGAGACGATATAGCTGCGTTGACTAAAGAAGCAGCAGATATTAGCAATATTTCATACATAACCGACGTCGATGACAAGGAAGTAAACAAAATACTTAATGGTTAATAGTCAAAAAACTAAACATCATGTTGCATATCTTGATTGAAAATTAAAATCGAACTTAAATACAGAGAAATAGATGTAATATAACGATTACAGGCTCGTTTTCAGATAAAAGATACTGTTTATAACAAAAGGAGGAAATTGGTATAAAAGAAGAAGTATTGAACAAAGCAAAAAAAGAAAAAATTCTCTTTGCCAGACTGCAGTTTATAGATATTCTTGGAATGCCAAAAAATATTGTAATACCCTCCAGCAGACTTGAAGAAGCGTTAGAAGAAGGAATCGCTTTTGATGGATCGTCCATTGCAGGATACGCAACAATTGAGGAATCAGATTATATTGCAAAACCAGATCCCAAAAGCTTTATGATTCTACCTGAAGAAATCGAGAAACGAAAGACTGCTAAATTGAACTGTGATATTTTTGAACCAAGTGGAAAACGATTCACAGGTGATAGTAAATATGTTCTTGAAAAGATAATGGATAAAACAAAAAAAATGGGATATTTATTTAATACAGGTCCTGAATGTGAATTTTTCCTTTTTAAGAAAAATGGTGAAGAATCCACTCTTCAACCAAATGATCGTGCAGGTTATTTCGATTTGTCTCATCGTGATCTTGCAGAGGGTGTAAGAGCAGACATTTCTCTTTCCTTAAGTAAAGTTAATATCCAGACATATACCTCTCATCATGAAGTAGCAGATGGGCAACATGAGATAAATTTTCGTTATGCAGATGCACTAACAACAGCGGATCGCGTGATAACCTTAAAGTATGTTACAAAAGTAATTGCAGCAAAACATGATCTTCATGCATCTTTTATGCCAAAACCAATTTTTGGTATAAGTGGTTCAGGAATGCACACACATCTGTCTCTTTTTAATTCTAAAAACGAAAATGTCTTTTTTGACAAGAAAAAAAAACAACTAAGTCAAACAGCTAAATATTTTATAGGCGGTCTTTTAACACATATCAAAGAAATGACATGTATTCTAAATGCCACGGTAAACTCGTATAAAAGATTAGTGCCTGGTTACGAAGCACCAACATATATAGCCTGGGCTAAAAGAAATCGTAGCGCACTTATTAGAATCCCAACTAGCAGAGGAACCGGTACAAGATGTGAACTTCGCAGTCCAGATCTTTCAGGCAACCCTTATCTACAATTTGCTGTGATGCTTGCCGCGGGAATAGAAGGCATAAAAAATGAAATTAATCCGCCTAAACCAATAGAGAAGAATATCTATAAATTATCTGAGGCTGAGAGAAAAAAATATTGTATAAACCAATTACCTGAAAGCCTAGGGCATGCTATAAACTTGATGGAGGAAAGCGCGCTTTTAAAAGAGATACTTGGAGAGCATATTTTTAATAATTTTTTACACGTGAAACGTAAAGAATGGGAAAAATATAGAACGCAGGTTACCCGTTGGGAAATAGATAGATACTTACCAATCTATTAATTTAACATTAGTCCATTATTTTTAACATTATAAGGTTTTCAAAGTTAAATAAATCTTATAAATCAGTTTAGTATTAGGTCTTTGAGGGCAATAGACATGGGCTTTGCAATACAGGTTGTAAGCAATACTCCTCTCATAGGCGAAGAGGACCCAGAAATTGTAGCAAAAAAATTTTTTGAACAAATTGGATATTTATCTAAAGGATCCGATCCAGATATCCCTTACAAATTATTTGCCGAGTTTTTTTTGAAACATCCAGATAAAGCATGGTATGTGGAGGAGATATCCAACAAACTGGATACTTCTAAACCTACAGTGTACCGGCATCTGAACAAATTAAAGGGTCTTGATATTTTAGAAGAGGTTCAAGCTTTTGATGAAAATTCAAAGCAAAATAAGAAAGCGTATCGTCTAAGATATGGAAATCTTGAAAAAGCATGGAACTTTGTAGAAGCTCATCTTAAAGTAGCAATTGAGAATTATGGTAAAACTGTGGAGCACTTACAAAAATTAATTGAGAATGAAAAAAAGAGGTGAAAAAGTGACTGAAGAAAAATTGGAGTTAACTGAAGGATCAGAATATAAAGTTTCTTCTCTTGGAACAAGAGATGAGTTGGTTGAAACAACCGGTGTTTTTAGAGGTTTTATATCTATTGGTGTTGAGGGGACAGGTCTTTTAATGGAGCTAGGTGAAATACATGGTAATATGGCTGGTAAAAAAAGAATTATCCCACTTCAAGCGATTCTTTTGATAGATGTAGTAAACGCAAAAGAAAATCATGAAGAAGAAGACGACAAAGGTGTGTCCCACTATGTGGGTTAAATAATTTTTTGTAAATTTTTTTATTTATATATATTATTCATTAATTATTTATATTAGATGGTTTTTCTATATAAATCACAAATAATATGTCAAAAAATAAACAACCAATAATTAACTTAGATTGTATTTCTAAAAAATATGATGAGTATGGGGTAGTTGTAAATGCGCTTGATAACGTCTCACTTATAATATATCCTGGAGAGTTTGTATCTATAATAGGCCCATCTGGTTGTGGCAAATCTACATTGCTACATTGCATGGGTCTTTTGGACCGGCCCACCTCAGGTAAAGTTTTGATAGATGGAAAAGATACCTCTAAGATAAGCGGTAAAGAAATCGCGTTATTCCGTGGACAAAAACTTGGTTTTGTGTTTCAGAATTATAACTTGATTCCCCGTCTAACTGTACTTGAAAATGTTGTTCTACCCGCAATTATCATGAAAAAAGACCGGGAAAAAACAGAGGAGAAGGCAAGACTCTTATTAAAAGAAGTAGGGATTCTCCATCGTGCAGACCATAAAGGGATCCATCTTTCAGGTGGAGAACAGCAAAGAGTTTCCATAGCTCGAGCGTTAATAAACGACCCAGTGCTTCTTCTCGCTGATGAACCAACTGGTGCGCTTGATTCAGATAGTAGTTGTGAAATTATGGACCTGTTGTTAAAATTAAATAAAAAACGAGGTGCCACTAGTGTTTATGTTTCACATGATATTGATATTGCAGGTTATGGATATAGAACAATTGCGTTAAAAGACGGGGTTGTTGTTGGGGACACTAAAGATAAAAATTATGATTTTAAAAAAGTTGTTAAAAGTTTTAGAAACAACTACAAAGGAGGCTAGTATTTGGGCGTTAGTAGTAGGCTTGCTATTGGAGAACTGAAGGACCATAAAAGGATCTATGCGGTAATCATCTTAGTTATAGCTCTGACTATGACCTCTTTTATGTTGGAAAATGCTTATTTGAACTATATGATGCAAGTGGTTGATGATACCACAAAACTGGTTACATCAGATGCAGTTATCGTAGACTCTGACAGCAATCTACGTGATCTTTACGGAACCGAGCCTGAACTTCAAAATGCTGGTTACATAGCAAGACAGATTGAACGTAATTTTGATGGTTACGAAACAAGCATTCGGGTTACTGCGCAAGGCACATATGGTTTGGATTCTTCTGAAGAAGCCCCTGATGGGTGTACTATACAGGGAATAGACCCAATTAAAGACGACAAAATATCGGGTATTAGTAGTAAGATAGTTGAGGGTAGGTATTTTAATTCAAATGACCCGGTTTTACGAGGTCATACTCCTCTTTACATTGAAATAGAGGGATTAGGAGATCTGCCTAACCTTGCTTATGGCACAGGAGAGCGTCTATTACAGGATGAAGAACCTTACCCTATCATTGTTGGTGCTACAGCCGCAAAAATTCACCCTTATATCTCATTAGGTGAAACAATTTCTTTAACATTGAGTGTTTCAGGAAAAGAATCGAGTTACGCGACAGTAAATGTCAAGGTTATAGGTCTATATGAGAGCGGCACTCCAACATTAGATGCCTTAATGTGGTTTATGCATGCAGATTCCCTTAGAGAAATAAAAAGATATGGAGAGTTAGAAGGCGAAGAATTTCGTATACCGGGCGTGGGTACTTTTAGAGGATACAGCCCTATAGAGGTAGATAGAGACCGAGGAGACGCAGTAATTGTGAAGGCCCCCGAACCAATACATAAATTAAACCCAGCAGCTCACGCAAAATCGGTAAGTGATTCCCTTAAGGGCTATTATCCCTATTTAAAAGTTTACAATTGGCATGATTTTTTGGTATATATCGCAGGCTCCATGCAGGATGTAGTAACAATTATGCTGTGGGGAAGTATTGCTGTGACATTATTTTTATGTGGTGCTGCAATCAAATATGTCATGGATTCCATTATAATGCGTAAAACACGTGAAATTGGTAGTTTAAAGGCATTTGGTGCCCGAGACAGAGTAATATTTAAAATTTTCGTATATCAAGGAATTCTTATCGGTTTTATTGCGGGTTTCATGGGTATAGTCTTTTCTTTGATTGTAATGAATTTTGTTAATTGGTACGGTTTAAGTGTGGAGTTTATAGCAGGAACCCAACTACAAATAGGTTTTATAGTTAATTGGCTTACTTTAGCTATTGCCTTGATTTTACCTATAACATTAAGTGTTCTTGCCGCTGCTATTCCTGCAAAAAAAGCAAGTATGCTTTCACCTGTTGAAGCTCTAAGAAAAGGAGAATTATCATTATAAAAGAAATAATGAGTTTTATTTATACTATATATTATTTACTTTTATGTATTATATGAAAATATTCTTTTGCAAACTGGTAACAAACTACCAAACAAAATAAAATAATTATTCCAAATATAATATATAATACATAACCAACCATTGATTCTGATTCAATTATTAATGGATGAACATATACTGCAATTAACCACATTATTACGAAAATGAATATTATAACAATTATCGTTTTTATAAGTAACTTTTTTGCTATTTTTTTTTCCATCTCTTTATTCCTCAAATCATAGAAAATATTGTATAATCATATAAATTTTTTCTCTTTAATACAAGTTATTCGTCTGAAATAATAAGTTTTTTTTATTTTTGACATTTTGACACGTTATCTTTTTATAATATTATTGTAAAATGTTAGCACGATACACATTAGCATTTTGTGGAAAAAGGGTAAAGATGATAAAAAACTTTGTATTTACAAAACTCAAAATGGCTAGAGAAAAAAAATACAAAATGAATAGATTCATAGAGTTAGACTTTCTTAGAGGCTTTGCCATAATCCACATGATAATACTGCATTTACTATGGGATCTTGATTATTATGAAGTATTACCAATAAACCCAACAATACAACATACAAATGTAATTGTACAAGTCACTTTTTTCACTATACTTGGAATATGTCTAGCAATAACATTTGACAAAAAAACAGGCCAACATAAAAAGCTTTACTTACATCTATTAAAAAGAGGACTCTGGATATTCGCACTAGGAATGATAATAACTATAGTAACACTTGTCTTCATGCCAGAAAGACCTATCATTTTTGGTGTTTTGCATTGTATTGGATTGTGTATAATACTTAGTATCCCTTTTTTAAAATTCAAACAATGGAATCAACCAATAGCCCTTACCATGATTGTTACAGGCATGATACTTGGTTCACTAAGCCTACAAAATCCTTCAATCCTACATTTATTAATAGGACTACATCCTGCAGAAGTTTGGACATATACAATTGACTACTTCCCGATATTTCCCTGGCTTGGCGTGTGTCTCCTAGGTGTTTCAATTGGAAGCATACTATATAAAGACAATAAGAGAAGGTTTTATCTACCAGATATTTCAAGATATGTGCCAGTAAAACTACTTTCCTGGTTTGGAAAACACTCGCTAACAATTTATCTTTTTCATCAACCAGCAATAGCTGGCGCGCTAATAATTTATACTATTTTCTAAACAAAAACCGGCTTTGCTTTTTTTGAAAAATTATAAAACTTTATTTATGCAATATTGTATTAGCTTTTTTGGGGGAATTTGGTGGACCAATAATTCTGGGTAAAGGATGGGTCTTCCATTTCCGATTCCTCGATGTTAGCTGTGTTTGGAATGTGAGGGGAACCAAATACGATTTACATCACATTAAAAATAAAACGCCCGATTCCCCCAAAACATCATCAAGTAAAAAAAATTTTAAAAAACTGCTATTTTTTTATATTAACCTAGTCTGACCGCGGATTTTATAATTAGACAGCTCTTCAAATACTTCATCCTCCCTCAATATATCCATAATTTCCTCGCAGGAAGACGATATTTTAATATCACGAGTGCGGCCATATCGTCCCTTTGAGATGACTCTCGCTGTAATTATACCAAGCATATCAAGTTCAGATATAAGATCTGCAACTCTACGCTGAGTCAATGAGTCTGACCGGGTTTTTTTAGAGAGGTTTTTGTATATTTCATATACCTCGCCTGTTGTTATTGCGCCAGCAGAATTTGTATCCCTATTGTGTTTATCCTGAAGTAGAATGGCAAGAAGAATCAATTTAGACTGAGTTGGAAGAGTTCGAACCACCTCGATAATCCTATCTATTTCAATTTTATTTTGCGCAAGCCTTACATGTTTTTTTGCGATTCTTGGAGAATTGCTTCTTTCTGCTATTTCAGCACTCATACGTAAAAGGTCCAAAGCACGACGTGCGTCGCCATGCTCCTGAGCTGCTAGAGCACTACATAAAGGTACAACATCTTCATCTAAGCAGTCTTCTTTTAATGCAATATCAACTCGTTGGTATAATATATCGCGCAGTTCCCCAGCATCATAGGGTGAAAAAATCATATTTTCCTCGCCTAGGCTTGATTTTACCCTTGGGTCAAGAAACTCTGTAAACTTTAGATCGTTTGAGAGGCCAACTATTGATACTTTTGAGTTTTTTAAATCACTATTGATTCTAGATAGGTTATAAAGCGCCTCGTCTCCCTTTAGTTTATCTACTTCATCAAGAATGATCAAGGTTACCCCACCGACTTTCTCTATCATTTGCTTCAGTTTTGCAAAAACCTCATCTGTTGGCCAACCTGTAAAAGGAATGCGCTCTGACCATTCGTCAATAAAATGATTTGCGATGTTTTGAAGAAGACGGTATTGAGTGTCAACAACTTCACAATTAATATAGATAAAATTTACCTTTTTTCCGGTTTCTTCTCCTTTCTTTAATAGTTCCCTTCCTATGAATTTAGTAACTGCAGTTTTTCCTGTGCCAGTTTTACCATATATGAACACATTGGATGGTGTTTCATCGCGAAGTGCTGGGACAAAAATTGAGGCTAAATCATTGATTTCGTCTTCTCTATGAGGAAGGGCTTCAGGCATATACGTTGGACGCATTGCCTCACGATTTATAAAAAGGCCTTTTGCCCTTAGAAGATTGCCAAATATATCACTATTTACAGTCTTTTTAACCACGAAACTAAACCTCCCACACAAAGAAATAAGGACCTATGTAATCAACGACTATGTATTAAAAATTTTTGAAATAATTTAGAAAAAATTACTTTAAATCTCTCCTTATACAACACTGTTAATCCTTACAAAGAGAGGGGCCTTTATTTCCAGTGGAGTATATAATCTAGAACATTTTCATAATAAAATTATTTTAATTTTATATTTTTAAAAATCCTAATATTCAAATACTAAAAAAATTATACATATGCAGATATACTTACGTCTCTAACATTAACTTAAGCTTTATACCTATTTGTTATAGCTTTCCACACGAAATAAAGGGGTCCCTCTTTATTTTTTAATATATAGAAAAGTAATAGATTTTTTCAAAATATTATTAAGCTAATATTGCAAAATTAAAAGAAAAGAAGGTTAAATGTTTATTGCCCGCCGATAATAATGACGTCCTTTACTGATTTAATCGAGTCAAATGGGAATACAAGATGACCTTGTTTGTCCTGATGATAAAGACGCGGATCCACATCATCAGATGGTTCTACAAGAAGACTAACAAGACCTCCTGTTTTTGTATCAACAATAGTATTTCTCATAATACCAAGATAAAGCCCCTCTTCGCTCATTACTGTTTTTCCTCTAAGTTCCTCTTCAGTTATCTTCATATATTTTTTTCCTCCTTTTATTATTTAATAACCTAATTAATTACATATATTGAATATCTTTTTCTCTTTTATCCTTTTTGGCGATACCACTGCCAAGTTTTTCTGAAACACTTGTATAAAACTTAATTATATCTGGTGTAATAGAAGCTCTAACAGATTCCATTGCTTTATCAAAATGCACTTTTTTAACTTTATTTGATTTTTCGTTTTCGCGAATTGCAATCATGGCTGCTTCTCTGCATAACGATTCGATATCTGCACCAGAATAATTCTCTGTTATATCTGCAAGTATAGGTAGATCAACATCTTTATCAAGCGGCATGTTTTTAGTATGTATCTTAAAAATCTCTAATCTCGCTTCTTTACCAGGAGATCTGATTCTAACAAGCCTATCAAACCTACCTGGTCTTAAAAGACTTGGATCGATAATGTCGGGTCGATTTGTTGCGCCCACTACGACAACACCCTCCATACTTTCAAGCCCGTCTATACTTGTCAAAAGCTGGTTTACAACACTATCTGTAACATGACTGCCTGTATCTGTACCACGCATAGGTGCTATACTATCAAGTTCATCAAGAAATACGATAGTCGGGGCTACTTGTCTTGCTTTTTTAAATAATTCTCGAACTGCCTTCTCGCTTTCTCCGACCCATTTGCTCATTACTTCCGGTCCTTTTATTGATATAAAGTTTGCACTTGATTCACTAGCAACTGCTTTTGCAAGAAGTGTCTTTCCGGTGCCTGGCGGTCCATAAAGCAACACACCTCTAGGAGGAGTAATGCCCATCCGTTCAAACACCTCGGGTTTCGTAAGAGGCCATTCGACTGCCTCACGTAACTTTTGTTTTGGGTCATTAAGCCCACCGATATCTTCCCAGGAAACCTTTGGGACTTCAACAAGAAATTCCCTCATAGCAGAAGGTTCAATGCCACGATGCGCATCTTTAAAATCTTCCATTTTGACTTCCATCTTTTCAAGTATTTCTGTCGGTATTGGCTCTTCTAGATCAATCTCTGGTAGATACCGTCTAAGTGCGTTCATCGCTGATTCTCTTGCAAGTGCTGCTAGGTCTGCTCCAACATATCCATAGGTTATATCAGCAAGCTCGTCTAAATCAGCATCTTTTCCTAGTGGTACGCCTCTGGTATGTATCTGTAATATTTCTTTTCTTCCATTTCTATCAGGGGCATCGATTCTAATCTCTCTATCAAAACGACCAGGTCTTCTTAAAGCAGGATCAAGCACATCTGGGATATTTGTAGCCCCGATAACAATAAGTTTTCCACGGCCCTTTAAACCATCCATAAGTGTAAGCATCTGAGAGACAACACGGCGCTCGACTTCACCATGAACTTCGCTTCTTTTCGGAGCAATTGCATCTATTTCATCTATGAATATAATAGATGGGGCGTTCTTTTCAGCTTCTTCAAAAATTTTTCTTAAATTTTCTTCACTCTGCCCGTAAAATTTACTCATTATTTCTGGGCCGTTAATTGTATAAAAATTAGCACCCGATTCATTTGCAACAGCCTTTGCAATAAGTGTTTTTCCTGTTCCAGGTGGCCCATGTAATAAAACCCCCTTTGGTGGATCTATACCTAACCTATCAAAAAGCTCCGGGTGTTTAAGGGGGAGCTCTATCATCTCCCTAACTTTTAATATTTCTTCATGGAGCCCTCCTATGTCTTCATAGCTGACACGGGGGCCTTCCTCTTCCACTGCTTTTGCAGCTTCTTCTTTTACTTTTATAATAGTATTTTCTGTGATTGATACAATTCCTGTTGGGTTTGTATTCATAATTAAAAAAGGAAGAGAACTTCCAAATAGCGCGATACCTGGAATTATTACGTTATCCCCTTTTGTTAAAGGTCTTTTCAAAAGTCCTTTTTTTATAAGGTTATCAATGCCACTTCCAAACTGTATCTGCTGTCCTTTTGATATTAAGGGTGCAAGAGCTACATTTTTCGCTTCGTTTACATCTGCTTTTCTTATTTTCACTCTGTCTCCAAGACCTGCGCCGGAATTTTTTCTTGAGAGGTTGTCGATTCGGATGAGGCCTTTACCCTCATCAGTAGGATGGGCCCTCCATACTACTGCTGCAGTTTTTTTAGCCCCTTCTATTTCTATTACGTCTCCGATTGATAGATCAAGTTTTAATCTAGTTTGATGATCAATTCTTGCTCTGCCATATCCTACATCTTGTTGAAAAGCCTCTGAAATTTTTAATATTGCTTCTTTATCTGTCATTTACCCCCACCAGAAAAGATTTTGTGGTTTTTAGCAGTTAATAAAGAGGTTATTATTATAATTTTTCCGAAAAAATAGATATTTTAACAATTTTTAACAAAAACAGCATATTTATAACATTAACTTTATATAAAAAAATCACAAATAGAAGAAGAAGCATGAATCTAAAAAAATATTCGGTACTCTTCTCAATAATTGGGATTGCTTCTTTATATCTTTTATCTTGTTTTTGTAGACCAAGTTATATTGATATCTCAAGGGCAAGCGACTTTGAAGGGAAAAAAGTGATTACAAAAGGCATGGTAAAAGAAATAAGCGAGAACAAATTCCAAAACCAAATTATAACAATTCAAGATAACAATTCATCTATCAAGATATTTTCTGAGGAATTAACTAAAGTTGAATACGGGGATATCATCGAGGTTACTGGGGAAATTCAAAAATATGGGAAACTATGGGAAATAGTTGTCGAAAGCACAGAAGACATTAAAATTCTAAAAAAATGGGAAAACATATCTATGCCACTATGGCAAATAACTCTAAATCCTAACCGGTATCTAGGTACAAATGTTAAGGTTAGAGGGTATATAGAGAACATATACAATTCTTTTTTTTATTTAAAAGATATTACCACAGAACATAAAATAATTGTGTCTTATGAAGGGATAAAATTCCTTTATTTAAAACCTGGAAAAGAAGTAATTGTGAAAGGAACACTTACCTATGATGACACAAACTTCCGTTACTTAATAAAAATATTTGAGGATAAACACGAGATTTCTATGAAGGGATAAATGTGCTTGATTTGCTCTTGGTTTTAATGTTTTGTTTTCTTGGGGTCCTCACAGGCATATTAACCGGGCTTATCCCTGGTTTTCATGTAAATAATATAGCGTTAATCTTGCTTTCTTTTTCACCTGTTCTTATTTCAACTTTTGGTTTTCTAATTGAATATGGATTTTCATCGAATTTTATTTTATTATTGATAAGTATCTATATTATTTGTACCAGTATAAGTCATACTTTTCTTGATTGTATCCCCTCCACTTTTTTAGGTGCCCCAGATCCAGATACTGCGCTTTCTGTGTTGCCCGCTCACTCTTTATTTGTGGAAGGAAAAGGATATGAAGCTGTGGCCTTCTCAGCTATGGGTAGTTTTGGGGCTATTGTATTTTGTTTTTGTCTTTTAATACCTGTGCGTTTTTTAATAGGTGAGCCTGTGTTTTTTTATGGGACTCTTAAAGAAATTATGTTTTTTGTTTTACTTGCAATATCTATTCTTATGATTGGAACTGAAAAAGGAAAAATAGAATATAATGGTAAAAATGGTACTTATTCAAGCTTTTTAGGAATGTTTTTTGCTTTGTTTGTCTTTATTTTATCTGGTATTTTTGGTACTGTAATATTTGAATTGGATGTTGATTCTCCGATTGGAACAAGCTCGCCTGTTCTTTTTCCCGCCCTTGCTGGTTTATTTGGCACATCTACTCTTATTCATTCTTTTTTGACAAAACCATTCATTCCAGATCAGCACATTAATGAAATTGTTCTAGATAAAAAAACAAAGAAAGAATCTATGCTGTCTGTTGTTACTGGTAGTTTAGGTGGCATTCTTGTGTCAATTATTCCGGGTATTACTAGTGCAACTGGAACTGTTCTTGCTTTAAATGCTAGGGGGGAGTCATCTAAAAGACAGACAATTGTAACTTTGAGCGCGGTAAATACGGCCTGTGCATTTTTTGTTGTAGTTATGATGTTTGTTATTCTTCGTGCTCGTAGTGGTGCTGCTCTTGCTGTCATGGATCTTATTTCTATTGAGGAGTGGATTGGGTTTACTGTTCCTATTAATTTGTTTTATTTTTTAATCGCTCTTGTTTTTGCTGGAAGCGCCTCTTATCTTTTCACTCTGTTTTTTGGTAAAATTTTTGCAAAAAAATTTGCAAATGTTGATTACGGCATGCTTGTTAAACTCACCATTCTTTTTGTCGTTATTATGGTTTTTTTGTTTACTGGCTTTGTTGGTTTATTTGTCTTATTGGTTGCTACTTTGATTGGCTTGTTACCTGTTTTCTGGGGTGTGCGTCGTAGTCATTGTATGGGGGTTCTTTTAATACCTATTATCTTGTATTTTTTATGATTTAGTAAAGCATAATTTTTTTTAAAAAAAAAGGTTAAAGGTAAACTCACCTTAAGATTAATTTGTAAGACCTCTTGTTTTTTTGTCAAAACTAAAGTATCAAACAAATTTTATAATTATTTCAAAAGATATCTTGCTTTTTTAATTTTATATTCGTTGTTTCATTCCAAAATGTTTTTTTCTATTTTTTCATATAATTCATTGAAATCAACATCGTGCTCTTTACCATAAAGTAAAGCAGCCAGCTCATTTTTTAAATTTTTTTCTGCAGCAATTTTTTTGATAAATCCTTCAATTTTCTTCCTATCTTTATTAGTTACCTTCTCTATTCTCAGAATTATTTGTTCTAAAATAGAGTCTTCTATTTCTTTTTTAATTTGTTTTTTTTCTTCAAATAATTTCCCTGTTGGATAGTATCCAATTGGTATGTCTATTTTTGATATTTCAAATGAGGGTCTTAGTTGACTATTTTTTTTGGTTAGAATTTTTTTATCAATTGTTTTTTGTACAAATGCTTTTGCATCATCAGGAGTAAACCAATTTAGTTCCATAGATAAAGTTAAGTAAATATCTGAAAATGAAAGCTCTGTTTTTCCACTTCTTTTGAAAATAAATGCTATTATAATTTCTGCTTGTGAAGTCATTATCTAAACCTATTAATTTTATCTATATCTACAATCAATCCTTTTATTCCGCTTTTTTTCCAATAATCTAAATTTTCATGGTTTTCTTCATAATTATATGTGCTTTCTTTTAAGGGTTTTATAACTTCTTTATATTTGAAATTTGATTGTATTTGCTCTCTTTTTTTAAAATTTATAAAACCATCTATTTCTTTTTTATGTTCTAAAAAATCTGTTTCATTTTCTTCATTTTCAATAGTTAAAAAAATATTGTTATTAGATATCTCCTTTATTTTTGACGGGTTAAAATTTGCATACTCTTTCTGCCTTATTACTATAGATGTGACACCAGACATAAAAGAATCTACTACATCACCTAACTCTTTTGGTGCAGAATCTGCCCATATATCATAGTATTTTGACAGTTTTTGATAGGTGCATAAATTCGGTCTATTTTTTTTAATCCCATCTAAATCTAAAATATAAATCTTATTTTCTCCTTTTTTTGTATTAGTTTTAAAACTAGAAAAACTCTTTTGTATGATTTTTCTTTTTTCGATTGTAATGAGAGGAATTATTTCCATGATAACTTAAAATATTAATACGAGTAATGGTTTTAAATCTACCTCCTAGAAATTAAAAAGATTAAGAAAAAAGCTATGTTTTACAGAAAACAAGCAAATCAAATTAAAAATTGTAGTCTTTGTATTAATTTTATCAGATTTGGAAATTGATTTAAGAAGAAAAATTTTTGTCTAAGTTTGCTTTTTTCTCCTTCTGCGTCAATTTCAAATTCAAGATTTGTTTCTTCTCCTTCCATTAAAGGCTCTGTAGTTTTGTTTTGGTTGACTTCAAGGTTAAACGGATCAAATGGTTTTCCTGCATATAGCTTATAAACTGAAGGGGTATCCAATGGGTCTCTTGGTGGTACAGGTACAGTACACTTTCCTTTTTCATTTGTAAAAATTCCAAACCAATAAAAATGGTCTTCAAGTATTCTAAACATGACTTCTGCTTCTCTAACAGGGTTGCCTGATAAATTTTGTACATGGGAGTTTACTTTAATACAATCTTTGAATGGAACAATCATAATATTGTCGTGGGGGTTTGCATCAGGAAACTCCTCAGGGTGAATGATATCTATAACTGCTTTTATTTGTGGCGGTTTCTTCCATTTTTCATTTGTTTTTATGACAAAAAAACTTGCGTGATACTCTCCTGCCTCCCATGTAAAGTTACTATCAAATCTAAATCCACTACTCCATAAATACTCCTCTTCATTTGAGTCTAATCCATAGAATCTAAGCCAACAATTAATCCCATCCTCAAAGGTATAGTTTTCACCTCTGTTTTCAACTTTCCAAAAATATATGATATAATTACATTCTTTATCGTACTCATCAAACCATACTATTATTTCATCTATAGCGGGGTTAAAACCTCCTCCATTATTGTTGATATTATATTTGTTTCTATGGTTATTCTCGATAATTATTTTTGTTTGTGTTTCATCAAAGAGTATTTCTTGTGAATTAGAGCTTTTAATAAATGAAAATGAGGGAATATATATATCTGAATTTGAATTTACAGATATAAAACAGCTATTTCCTATGTCTTTCATTTCTCTTTCACTGCTTATACTATTTATCTTTTCAACTGTAGCCATGACTGTGGAATTTACGGTAATTAGTATAAATATTAAAAATCCGATTATAATTTTATTTCTTTTCATTTATTTAACCAACCTAGTATTTATAAAATCTTTTATATATAAATAATACCTATAATGATATATAAATTTTATTAAAGTAATGTATAGTTTTGGAAAATAAAAAAAAGAATAGAGAATTAAAGAGATTTTTAAAATATACTAACGACAGATCATATATTCTTTACTTCTCTTCCCAATCTCTTCTCAGTTTCAGCAATTTTCAACTTAGTTTTTATAACAGTATCTGGGTTAAGTGAAATACTATCTATACCACACTCAACTAAAAATTCTGCAAATTCTGGAAAATCAGATGGTGCTTGTCCGCATATACCAACTTTTCTTCTTGGTTGATGTTTGTGTGCTGTTTCTATAACCTGAGAAACCAATCTTTTTACTGCGTCTTGCCTCTCATCAAAGATATGGGCAACCAGATCTGAATCACGGTCAAGACCAAGGGTTAATTGTGTAAGGTCATTACTTCCTATGCTAAAACCATCAAATATATCTGCAAACTGATCGGCTACAACCACGTTTGAAGGTATCTCACACATTACGTAGATCTCTAGATTATTTTCCCCTTGTTTCAGGCCGAATTCTTCCATTGTCTTTACGACTTTTCTCCCTTCCTCAGGAGTCCTACAAAATGGAATCATTGGTTTAACATTTGCAAGACCCATTTCATCTCTAACTTTTTTGATTGCTTCGCATTCCATCCCATAAGCTGGTTTATATGTTTTGTCATAGTAACGACTTGCACCTCTCCAACCAATCATAGGATTGTGCTCTTTAGGTTCATACATAAAACCTCCAATTAGGTTTGCATATTCGTTTGTTTTAAAATCGCTCATACGTACAATCACGTCATTTGGATAAAAAGCTGCAGCTATTTTTGCTATTCCTCTTGCAAGCGTCTCAACAAAGAATTCTCTTTTGTCAGCGTATCCTGCGCTTCTCTCATCGATTTTTTCTATTACTTCAGCTATCTTTGGGTCACTAGATGCTTTATTTTTAAGTTCTTCATAACCGAGTAATGCAAGAGGATGTATTCCAATATGTGAATTTATAATAAATTCTTCTCTAGCAAGGCCGACTCCGTCGTTTGGTATTTGACCTTGTTGAAATGCTTTTTCGGGTACACCAACATTCATCATGATCTTGGTTTTTGTATCTTGGAGGTTGTTCATTTCTGTCTTGTCAACTTTATATTTCAAAATACCATCATAGATTCTTCCAACACCTTCAGAGCAATCGACAGTAACCTTATCACCTGATTTTATGATTTTTGAACCATTACCCGTTCCTATAACACAAGGTATACCAAGCTCTCTGCTGATAATTGCAGCATGGCAGGTTCTCCCACCACTGTTTGTAACAATAGCACCTGCGATTTTCATTATTGGTTCCCAATCAGGATCAGTCATGTCTGTTACTAGAACCTGTCCTTTTTTGAATTGTTCAATATTTTCTGCTTTTTCTATGACATTTACTTCACCCTGACCAATTTTACTTCCTACTGCTTCACCTTCAACAATTATTTTACCCTTTTCTTCAAGAACATATGTTTCAAGAATTGCAGCATCTTTTTGGGAATGAACTGTTTCCGGGCGTGCTTGCACTATAAAAAGATCCCCTGTTTTTCCATCTTTTGCCCATTCTATATCCATAGGTTTATCGTAATGCTCCTCAATTATTGTAGCCCATTTACCAAGTTTTATAACTTCGTCATCGCTAATTACAAATTTGTTTTTATCTTCTTCAGATACAGGTTCATTAGTTACACCGCTATCAGAATAAATCATTCTTTTTTCTTTGCTACCGAGTTTTTTTTCAACAATTGGTTTGAAACCTTTTTTTAATGTTGGTTTGAATACATAGAATTGATCTGGGTTAACAGCTCCTTGGACTACATTCTCACCTAGGCCCCATGCGCCTGTTACATAAGCTGCATCTTTAAAACCGCTTTCTGTATCTATTGTAAACATTACACCCGATGAGGCAAGATCGGATCTTACCATTTTTTGCACTCCTACTGAAAGATAGACATCAAAATGATTAAAGCCCTTATCTTCTCTATAAGATATAGCTCTATTTGTAAATAATGATGCAAAACAATCACGGACCTTTTCAAGTAGTTCTTCTTCTCCAGTTACATTTAGATATGTTTCTTGTTGACCGGCAAAACTTGCGTCTGGTAAATCTTCTGCGGTTGCACTACTTCTGACTGCTACATCTACGTTTTCTCCGTATCTTTCTTCCATTTCTTTGTAATGTTTACGAATGTCCTCCTCAAGTTCTTTTGGGAGAGGTGCGTTTTTAATAAGTTCTCTTATTTTTGCTCCTCTTTCTCTTAGGTTATTAACATCATGTGTATCTAAATCAGATAGTATCTCCTTAATTTTTTTATCAGTACCATTTTTTTCCATGGTATATTTGTATGCATAAGCAGTTACTGCAAATCCTGATGGGACATTTACGCCTTTATCTTTTAGACTACTTATCATTTCACCAAGAGATGCATTTTTTCCACCAACTGAAGGGACATCTTTTATTCTTAGGTCTTCAAACCATTTTATAAATACTTCTTCCATATTTATTCCGTCCTGATTTTAATATTATTATATGTATTTTATCGAGTTTTGACATCAAACTCTTATATTAAAACCTTGCCCTGTTTAATAAGATAATAGAACCTAATATTTCTTATATTTCTTTTTTATACTTTCCAGATGTTCAGCTCTTTTTTTGTACAATCTTTTTCTAGTTTTTCCTTTATGTTTTTTTGATAAAATATGTGAAAATAGAATGGGTGCTGCGATAGTTACATCACAATATACTACAACATCGTTTTTTATTTTATTTGGTTTTACTTTTCTCCATGAGATTGCTTCAGATGGTGTAGCACCAGATAAACCACCCCAGTGAGGGGCATCAGCTGTGATTTGAATAAAATAATCGTGCCCTCCCTTTTTTATGTCCATTATTTGGCTGAGCATAGGTTGTGTTTGCATATAGAAATTTTTAGGTGCACCACCACCTAATTCAACAGCACCGTTTTTTTCACTGTTAAATACAATTGATGTTGATTCTAAAATATCTAAATCAGTATCTATAACTATGTTTTTTCCAATTAGTTTTGACAATGCAAAATTCATACCTATTGATGAGTCGCTTGGTGATGGTGTGAATATTGGGACATCATATTTTGCAGCTGTTGCAAGTATAGAAAAATCTGGTTTCTTTCCTTTTTTTATTATTTCTTTACCGATAAAGTTATGAATTTCTGCTGTTGAAATTGGTTTAACATATGAAAAATCATTCATTATTTTTTGTACAAAAGCATCTGTTTTTAGTAATGTTTCTTCAGGTAGAAAGATATCATATATTCTTACTATTTTTTCTTTTAATAATTCTTTATCATCTGCTCTGAAATCACCTTGATGAACTGGTAGATCTAAAGCAAAATGTATATCATGGTATAGATTTGCACCAGTTGAGATAATAAAATCTATTAGCCCTTTTTTAATAAGTTGATTTATAAAACCTCCGATTCCAGTGGGTGTCAACGCACCTGAGAGAGTCAAACAAATTGTTACATCTTCTTCGATCATTTTTTCATATATTTCACATGCCTCAGCAAGTCTCCCGCCATTGTATGCACCAGAGTTTGAATAATAATCAATTAAATCTGATAGTTTGTTATCCTCTAATTTTTGGGCTTTTGGTAATATCCTTTTTTTTCTTAAAAAAGAATTTCCTTCCATTAATCTATTGCTCCTCTAAGAACACTGCAGCAGCAAGAACAGTAGTCCACAATCCATTTTTATCGCCTCTCGCTGTCTGTGCTACGCTTTGAGTTCTTACAAATTGTCCACTCATTTTATATTCCTGTTTTCTTTCATCCCATGCTTTATCTGGATCAAATTCTAAACCTAGGGTGGTTGCAAGCATTGAGGCGGCTAAATCTTCAGCGTAATCGCCAATTTTTTTGCAGGCTTCACCAAAACTATGGTGCTCTGAGATATAACCATATGAGTTTTTTTCTTTTGGAACAGCAACACCAATCGCAGCGCCTATCAGGCGATTTGCTTCGTCGGTGCTATTTCGAGACATAACGGAATGAGTAATCTGGCCAGGTATAATATTGCTGACACCTTTTTCTTTTGATATTATCTTACAATTTGGTGGAACGATACTAGAAACACTTACCAAATTGCATTTTTCTATACCTGCATCTCTAAGTGCAAGCTCAAAAGATTGCAATCTTTCTTTATGTTTACCTACGCCTTTTGTAAAAAAAACTTTTTTTGGCACCATATTTTCAAGGCAATATATTTCGTTTTATAAATATATCTATCAGGGTCCTTCTTTGTCTTCTTTTTCATTGTTTTGATCTTCTTGCATTTTTAATAGATCTCGCATTTGTTTTTGTATATCTACTTGTTCTTTTTGAAAGGCTACTTGTTCTTGTTGGTATGGTGTTACGACGCTTTCTTGGACCATGTTTTCAACTACTTTTTTTACTTCTTTATATGGGTGTACTCCATGTAGTTCATAATAGCTTCTGGCTCTTGGTGTTTGTACTTCTTTACCTCCTCCAAATAGTCCAAAAAACCCTGCTTTTTTTCCACCTAGTTGTATGCCGCCAGCAGCAATAGATTCATCGCTTCCAAGTCCAAAACCTGATTGGGATATAGGTATTATTGTTCCAAAACCAAAGATTTGACCGAGTATACCTTGTTTTGCGTTTATATCTGAAATTTTGTCATATCTAAGAGTACGCTCTTCTTTTGTTACAATTCCTCCCTTAAAAATAATTCTTTGGTTGGATATTATGTATTTATGACTCTGTCTATACCATTCTACTAATAAAAACCCAAGTATTGATATAGAAATTGTATAGAATGGAATAAAAATCGCTGATGAGGATAACCAGTTTAACCATATCATTAAACCAAGCCCTCCTAAAAATACTAATAAGTATAAAAAGAAAATACGCCATCTAATAGTTGTTAGAGATGCAACAACTCCTGAAACAAGAAGAACAACCCCCCATACAAGCAAGGGCAACCATTCGTTTCCATTAAATAAACTTCTGAATTCTGAGAAATTAACTAGCCATCCAAATATTACGCCCCATATTAATAAAAAAAGTGCTAGTGATTGATATCTCATAAATGATAGAGGATGCGGAGAAAGTATTTTCTCAATTTTTTCATTTTTTAAGGTTTCTTCATTCTCCATCTTTTTTTTCCCCATCTTTTTTCTTAAACCATTTTATATTTAAACCGGTTTTAAATTTATCGCCTTTTCTTAGTATTAATAGGGTTAATATAAAGGTAGAAAGCATCATCATTAATAAAGATATAGTATTTGTATATGTGTTTGGAAAATAAAAAAATAATGTTCTCATTAGTGTATAAGAAATTATTGGTGTTAAATATGGTAAATATTTCTTCTTTCCTTCTATTTTATCTGCTGCTCTTATCAAAAAGATTATTAGATGAGCAATAATTATGGCAAAAATAGAGATAATCGTTAAGAATCCAAAGATTGAGAATAATATGGTATACCAGTTTTGATTAAATATTAGTGATATATAAAAAAAGTTGTATGATAAGAGAAATAAAAGGAGTATGTAAAGTGGTTTGTGGGTGATGAGATCCCATACATTACGCAGATCGTATATCATATCTATGCGATCTATTTTTTTTTCGCCGATATAACTCGGTCTTATACCCATTCCTAGAAAGATTAAAAGTAGAAAAAAACCGAAATGACCTGGATGTAAGAGGTCTATGTTTAATAGAAAAGTTAAAAACTTTTGTGAGAATAGAAACAGATTCGTTCCAAAGGAAATTAGTTGCGCCCCAAAAGTATATTTTATGTTTATTATATCTAAAGGTATTGTTATGTTTAACACATCTGGTATTATGATGAACAGACATAGAAGTAGTAAAAATGCAGGTATAAAGAAAGGCCCTATGAATAAAAATACATTTGCAATCCACTCAAATATTCCTTTTTTTTCTTTTTTAGGTGCAACTCTGCCATAGTTTACACTTATATATACATCCGATATCCCGCTTTTTGTAACCGTGTATCCAAGAGCATGGCAAATCGTCTGAAAAAGTATGCCTAAAAAGTTTGTGAATCTACAAAGTGGTTCATGTTTTGGTCTTATTTTATCTAAAAAATATTTTTGACTCTCAATAAATAATAGTTTTATGAACCAGAATAATATAACACCTAGAATGGGTGCAAGGGGTGCAAAAACTACTATGTCTATTGGTGTACCTTCCATCCGTCCTCTTTTAAGTGTAGTGTTTACCTATTTAAAACTTTATCTTTTGTGATTATCTGTTTGCATTCTCTTTTATAATATTTTTATTTCAACTTGGTTACCCGTATAATCATAGCCTTTCCACGAAGAAATACTGTATGGTTTTGCTGTGATAATATGAACTTTTCCATATTTTCTAAAAAGCTCTAAATCTGCTTTTGAGGGATCAGGAGAATATGAGGGATGACTGTGTACTGTACCTACGATTGAAAAATCAATAGGGCGCATATGCATCCTAAAAATAGCGTGACTATCCCCAGAAACAGTTCCTGGTAAGATTACAAGTTCGGAGATAATGTTTTTATTATAATCATCGACTCTTAAAAGAGCACCAAATTCATTTGGATGGCTGTCTTTTGAACTTTCTAAAATTAAATTCAAACAGTCCTTTGTTATTTTCCACTGTTTTTTTGGAATTTTTTTCCCCTTATTTTTTTTAAAAAAAGACATATCGCTCCAATTAATTCACTTTGATTTTATCTTACAAGTTTCAGTCTTACCATCTGATAAAAACTTTCTCCGAAACGAACAAATCGCGCTTTTTTTTCAGAACCTGTGATAACTATTTCACTATCTGGTGTTACAGGTTGAGGAGACTCCCCATCTATAACAACATATGATTTTTTGCTTTTATATAGAAGTTTCACACCTACTTTTTTGTCTAGCGGTACAACCCATGGTCGTGCACTAAGTTTAAAAGGAGCTATTGGTGCTATAACCATTGCATTTACTGCAGGGTCAAGTATAGGCCCTCCGGCGCTTAATGCATAACTAGTACTTCCAGTTGGTGTTGCGATAATCACTCCATCTGCTCCAAAAGTTTCTAAAAGTTCACCTTCAACGAAAATCTGTAGATACATAATTTTTGCAATTCGTGCTGTTTGAATTGTCACTTCATTTGCTGCATCAGGAAGTCTTTTTTTATCTACAGTAACTTTTAGTTTAGCTCTTTCTTCAATATTGTATTTACCATCAATTACCCTTTGAAGGCCTTCTTTGGCATATTTTGATTCGGTTTCACATAAAAAACCCATCCCACCTGAGTTTATTGTAAAAATAGGTTTTTCAATTTCTTCAAGAGCTTTTAGAACCGTTCCATCGCCACCAATTGTTACTACAATTTCTGCATTCTGGTTTATATCTTTGAGAGAAAACCCTTCTGTGTTTAGTATTTCTGCACTTTTAGAATCTACAAAAACTTTTCCATTATCAGATAAAAATTTATGTACTTCTTCTGCTACAGAGCATGCTTTTTTTACATGATAGTTACAAACTAAACCCCATTTCATTCTTTTTCTATCTCCTTAAACTTTTTTCTATATTTAAGAAGTGGTAATAGTTTCATCATAAGAGTTGGGTGTTTTTTAGCTATTTCTTTTATTAGACCACGTGTACTTATCTCATCAAATTGCACGTCTTTCAAAGAGTTTGCAATTTTATTAAATGTTTTGTCATTCATATCAAGCATTATTTCTTTTACAAGATAATTTCTTTTTATTTTTTGCCCAAAGGCATTCTTCCATCCTTGTTCATATCTTGCTAGAAATTCTTTGCTAAAATCTTTTTTCTTTATTGCAGCAGCGATTGTTTCACCAGCGATTTTCCCTCCTTCAAGACAGTGTGTAAGACCGCCACCGGTTATTGGATCTACATGCCGGGCCGCATCTCCAACTAATATCACGTTGTCTCTTACTGTCTCAACAGGTTTTGCCACGGGTACTGCTCCTGCAAGAAATCTAAATGCTTGGCCGTTTTTTAATCTCGGATCTTTTTCAATAAACTTGTCTAGTAGTTTTTTTGCCATCCCTGATTCAGATAGGCTTGCTAGTATTCCAATACCAACATTTGCAATACCTTTTTCTTTTGGAAAGACCCATATGTATCCGCCGGGGGCTAGCTCTTTTCCAAGATAAAACTCGCAGTATGCATCTTCGCAGTCAACATTTGAAAAAGTGTACTGGCAACAGGTTTCCAGATCTTTAGAATCTAGTCTAGTCTCTATTCCAGCCCATTGTCCTACTTTTGATTCTACCCCGTCTGCACCAACTATTATGTCGGCTTCTATTTCAAATTCTTTATCAAATTGTTTTACCCTTATTCCTTTTATTTTATCTTTTTCTTTTATAAGTCCTATAGCTTGTGTGTTCATCAAAAATTTTACACCAGCTTTTGCTGCTTTTTTTGCTAGTTCCTGGTCGAATATATCACGATATATTACATATCCTGTTTCGTTTCCAGCTTGATCAGCGCTAATTGTTACACATGTTTTATCTGGCGAGTATATTCTTGCTCCATCCATTCTTCCTGCTATCCATCGGGTTCCATCTATCATATCCCAGTCGTCTATCTTTCTACTTATTCCTTCGCCACATAGTACAGGAACACCGATTTCTTGCCTTCTTTCTATGACAAGTACTTTCGCGCCTCCTTCTGCTGCAAAACGAGCTGTAACACTACCAGCAGGTCCCGCTCCTACAACTACGACATCGTATTTCATCTAGATACCATCTCCACTTATTGCACCAATTGGACAGGTTCTAATACAAATTGCACAGCTAATACATTTCTCCTGGTTTACTAACGCTCTATAAGCATTCCATGATATTGCATCTTGTGGACATACAGATATACATCCACCACATCCAAGACATATCTTCCTATCTACTTTTGCTTTAGGCTTTGCCATATGATTCACCTCTTGTTATTCCTGATGCTATCAGGTGAGCAACTCTTATCGGCTCCGGGATAACACCCCTAATTGTGGATATCTTTATTATTTCTTTTGCTTGCTTTAGGGGCATTCCAATTGTTTTTATGAATATCGGATTGTGTTTAGTTGTTATTTTATGTAGTTTTCCTTTTTTTATTAAATTAAGTCTTTTTTCCCAATCAGAAAAATGCTTTTTTAAAGCATTCTCTATTTTTTGTATGTCTGGTTTGTCTCTTGTGATTGTTATAACTGGTAGATTTGTATCCTGAAAAATTTTTTCTATGTCTACTATGTTGAACCCGCCGAGGGCCACTCCATCTAATAGTACTGCTCTTATTTGCTCTTTATATCTTGTGTTTTTTATCATTTTTATACATGTGTCTGTTGCATCTGTGCCATCAACAGTTACTTCTTGTTTTAATACACATTCCAAGTATTCTCCTCCTCTCATTACAACTCCTATTACTGATACAATTTTATCTTTGAAAGTGAAAGGAGAATCATCAATTCCTAACAGACGGATTTGAGATTTCATTTAAATAAAAAACATATGTGATTAGCTAATAATTTTTTGGTAAAAAATACAATAATCACTTTAGTTTTTTTATATTAAAATGAAAAGATATGTATGGGGTGGGATTTGAACTGCACTTTAATGTCAAAAAACAAAGTGTTTCTTCTGTTGAACAAAAATATGTGATCAGTACTTATTTCTTGAATATCCTCTTGACATTAACTATCTGATTATGCTCTCTTATATATATTTTAAACGTTAGTAAAGTATTTGTAAAATAATGATAATATATTTTGTTGAATATGAAATTCTCGAAATTTTTATATAGTATAAAATTATTATTTTCCTCGGAGATAATATTTATGAAGAGAAGGGGTGAAAATAAATATTTAATAATATTTTTAGTAGGGGCTATTTTGTTATCAAGCACAACGGTTGTCAATCCTAAATCATTAAATAAAATAAACAAAGAGCATGATGGTAGAAGCGATACAGCTAAACAAATGGATTCAAAACAAATTAGAATCGGTGTCATGGAGCAATATGGTTATCCACATAATTTTTTTTGGTTTTTTATTTCGGAAGACATCGGGTATGTAAAAGTTGATCCTGACCAAGGTACCAAGCTAACTTTTTACTGTAGTTATAGCGTTGAGGCTAAGGGAGATAGGGATGACACTTGGGGATATATAGATTGTATTATTGGTGGTGCAGGTTATGACGAATTTAAAACTGGGACAGCTAAAGATGGGAGATTAGAATGCTCGAAAATTTATAAATCTGCAACAACACTTAATTTTAAGTTATATTTCGAATACACAGATGATTGGCGAGCAACTATGCTAAAAAAAGATACAAAACATTCGAGTGGATTTACCTCTCCTAAAAGTAAAAGCAAAGAAATTAATATTGAAATTGATATATTACCTGATCAAGAAAAAAAATCAAAAGAACATACAAATATTTTTGATAAAATGTCTATAATTAAAGATATATTTCAAAATAATAATTTAGAAGTATTTAAGTTGGTTGAATCAAGATGGAAAAAAGTTTAAGGCTTATAGGTATAAAATTACAGATATTAGGAGTTACTGTACTACTACTCTCATTGTTTTCTTTTTTAAACTTTAAACCTCCAGGGTTCTTTATAATTGTTTCTTGGGTTTTAGAACTAATTGGAATAGTAATTGGTTTAATTATTATGGTTTATGGGACATTAAGAAAAGATTAATACTAATGTGTACAATACTGCTTCAATAACCCAACCAGTTGATGTAGATATTTCGGATTTAAGCTATAAAGAGGCGGAATTTGGTGAAAGTTTCACCATTTCAATGAATTTATTATTAATGATAACGAGCGGGAATTATATTGTGATTTTATTTTTGGTTGACGAAGATATTGATGCATCACCAGGTAAAATTATCCTCATTCCTAATAGTATAGTGAACGCAACTGTTATAACATGGGACAGAAATTATTCTTGTGAATGTCTTATTTAAGCAGAAAGAGCAACAATTTTTGAATATCAATTAGGTAGTGGAATTATGGCTCCACCTAAAATTAAGAAAAAAGATATATCCCCAAAATAATCAAAATTAGATTTACGAAACTCATGGTATAACAATACTTTAGGAATTGATTTGTATCTAATTAAATTAACTATGCCCTTTAAAAAATTTTTTCCCAAAAAAATATACAATAATTGTAGCTATTATAAATGAAATAAAAATCAAGTTTGTTGTTGAAAAAATAGGTTGTTTAGATAGAAATATATTAAAAATGATAAAAAGAAACCACAGCAGAACAAGAACACCTACAACCTGTCCTGGTCTTTCTACCATAGGAGGAACTAACATTATATCAGAGAATGTTAACAGACTCTTTAATTTAAATTTTATCAAATTACTACTTCTGAAATGAAGAATAAAATCCTTTTACCATTCTCCTTTTTTCGGCAACAAAGCAAAACGCCCCTCCTTATATTGTTTTAATGGGTTTTCATCAACCCAGTTCCTTAGGCTACTCTGAATCAATTTACGGCTTTTCCAGTAACTCTTGTGTTTTTCTTTGTACTTACGAACTAGTGCCATAGTAGTTGCCCTAGACACTTAACACCAGAGACATATGATTATTTTTCAATAGTCACATAGAAAAGTACTCTATCAGTTAAATTTTTAAAAAAACACCTCAATTGTCCCCCTCCGCTCTGGTTGATAAAAAAACATTTTGTTATTTTTTAAACCAAAATAGATTTATTTTAGTTCAAATCATAGCATAAGGATAATTAACATCCTAAAAATTTCTTATTTACAGTGAGGTATTATGGAATTTGATTTAGAGACAGGAAAAGAACTTGTTGATGAACTACTAAATCTTTGGGAAGAATGCAAAAAACGTTGCGATCGGATAGAAGAGATTATCCAAGAACTTAATTTAAATGTAAAGGATAAAGAAGCCTATATTTGATAACTAAAAAATGTTGTTTTTATAAGAGAGGCAATTCTCCAGTTATTTGATCAATTAAATTAGAGGGCGCAGGTCCGATACCTAAAACTGTTTTTGTCCCTCGAGGAATCTCTGTGTGTCCTGCATCTTCAATTATACAAGCAGAAATTTTAAGTTCTTCTGCTTTTTCTTTTAAAACAAAAAAATCATCCAAAGCCTCAACTTTTGTAATAACTTTTTTGCCGCCTTCTTCATGCCATTTTTTAAACCATTTAGAATTATTTTTTTTTGTAGAAAGTGCACAATCTACAGCAGCATGAGATGCTTGAGCAGCAAGTTTTCCAGGTGAAAGTTTCAAGTCTTTTCTTGTAACTATCACCATTTTATATTCAAAATCCATTATTCATCATCATTATTATGGTTTATCTCTTTAAAAGAGTCTTGACGCCATTTTTCTCCCATTTTCTCAGCATTCACATGGTTTACAAGCCCTTTTACAAGCAAAGTCTTGCCGTTTTCCTCTACATGTTTGAGAGGCACTCCAATATATTTTTTTCCTTTCTTAATAATCAAAATATCTTCATCAATTGCTACACTTTCTCCAACTGTTCTCCCTATACCATCTAATACAAATCTACATAATAACTTATTTTCGTTATCTATCCTTTCATCTGTTTCATTATTTTCTTTTTTATTTGAAAAAATCCAAAAAAGCACCCCTATAATATAACTTTTGTCACTGATAATCATTGATTGTCCCTTGGCAGTGAATCTGCGATTATTTTATAAATCTTTGGGATTATATGAGTTTAGAATTAATTATGATAGAATATGAAACCATTGTTGTTGGAGGAGGTCCTATAGGAGGTTATGTTGCTGGGGGCCTTGCAAAAGAAAATCAAAAGGTAGCTATTTTTGAAAAAAACACTGAGATAGGCAACCCTCTTAGCTGCGCTGGTCTTGTAACATCCAGGGTTTTTGATTTTCTTGATGATTCTACTAAAACCTCAATTCAAAATAACATCAAAGGAGCAAATATTCATTCGCCATCAGATAATATTTTGACTATCGGAGGAAACAAAAATCATGCTCTTGTAATTGACCGCCGCGTTTTTGATAAAAAAATAGTCGAAAAAGCCGGAAAAAATGGTGCAGAAATATTTCTAGGAAACAATGTTTTATCCGCTTATAAAAAGAATAAACATATTGAGATAAAAACATCAAAAAATATAGATGCAAAAACCTCTCTCTTAATAGGCGCAGATGGTCCTTTTTCAAAAATAAGGGATCGTTTTTTAAACTATAAGCCAAAAGAATATCTTAGGGCTATGGGTGCGGATTTATCCAATGTGAACATTGATCCAAATTATGTGGAAATATTTGTTGGAAAAAAAGTGGCCCCTGGTTTCTTTGCATGGGTGATTCCTACAGACAAAAAAGGTACAAAAGCAAGGATAGGTCTATGTATAAACCAGAATTCAGAAAGACCACCTAAATATTATTTTGTAAGATTAATGAAAAATAAACATACACAAAAATTTTTGAAAGATGCAAAAATAGAGGAGTATATAGGTGGAATAATACCACTAGGTTTTCTTAATAAAACATATAGTTCCAACATTATGGTTGTTGGAGATGCAGCAGCACAGGTGAAACCAACATCGGGAGGGGGAATTTACACTGGTTTGTTATGTGCGAAACATTGTGTTTCAACAGCGATTGATTGTGTGAAGAAAAACGATTTCTCCCAAAAAAATTTGAAAAAATATCATAAAAAATGGACAAAGGATATCGGAAAAGAATTAAATCGAGGCATGAAATTCAGATCTGTATACAAAAATCTAAAAGATAGCCAGATAGATAAATACATAAAGAAATTTAATAACCCTAAACTTATTGAAGTTATAAATAAAAATGGGGATATTGATTATCCGTCAAGACTTTTAAAACCCCTTCTTAAAAAAATGCCTTTTTTAATAAAATTTATCCCCGATATGATTAAAGAATAGTTATTTTGACCCAGGTGGAGGAGGAATATAATAGTTCTCCTCTTCATATCCCTCGTAATCTTCTTCTCTTCCTTCATTGGCAGGAATTGGTTTCTTGTATTTTCTTTTCCTTCTGATTAAAAAGATTGCAATTATAAGAATCAATACGATAAAAAAGGTTATTATACATGGCATAAAAAGCCCTATCATAAACAACCATGAAGGTGTTAATTTACATGAGACGATAGAAGTGATGTCTCCTTCTTTGGAGCTAAAAGATATCTCAAGGTACTCTCTGCCGTCTTTTGTTAATTTAATTTGTGCTTTACCTAAAGTATCATTTATGATATCTACATTTAATCCCTTTGGAAACAACATTTTATAGGTGACCGATTCGTTTTCTAAGCCTTTAAAATTGTATTTTTGAATGGGGATGTCAAATGAGGGTGGCAGTATTGAATAATTATATTTAACCGGATGAATTGTGTTTGCATATATTTCTGGTGTCACCGGGGGCTCTTCGTTTACCTCTGAAAGGTTTACATACTTGTTTATACTTTCATCAAATTTATCCCTGTTTATTTTACCATTTATCTTTAGACCAGAAATTATCTGAGGCATTCTATTTTCAAAAGATTTTTTCATGTTTTCTAAAAATTTTTTTACTTCATGTTCAGTAAAAGCATTTTCTATTAAGCAAAGTCTTATAGCATCGGAGTTAAGGTAATCTATATCTATTTTATCAGGGATAGTAAACTCATCAGGTACCGTGGTAACATTAATATTTTTTGTTTCAACAATATCCATGCCAAAATTCATCTCCGGATTACCGGTAAAAAAACCAAGAAGATTTAGATCACTATTTTTAATGTCAATTTCTATAGTTGCATCCTTTTCATCTTTATAGTAATCTGGTGGTTCTTCTGATTTTATTTTTCCCTTGAATTCTATGGTATTATTCCAGGTATAGGTGTTTTTGGAATTGAAAAGTATGCTCTCAGGTAGCAATATGGTTATATTATATGGGTATCCAATTTTAGTTAAGTTACTTGCAAAGTTGATATCCTCCTTAGAGATATTAGCAATGCCCCCTGATTTTACAAGCCCATATACTGCTCTTGATGAGATATCATAAATATTGATATTGATATTATCATCTGAAAAAGTTGCATTAACAGGAGGGTTAGTATCCATATTATTAATATCATAGCAGTTATTGCAATTATAAGTTGAAAGAGAATCCCATTTGAAATCAAGATCTAAAGTTTGATTAAAAACAGTTGATTCAATTGTATTTTCAATATCCTCTTTAATTTGATTTATTGTTTTATCATAGACAGTATCATTCCATTCTATCATATCGTTATTAATAAAGAGTCTAATGCCATCTGAGGAAACATAATCCAGGTCTGTAATAAAGTTAGGTAAGAAAATATACTCTCTAATATCTATTGCTTCTCCAATTATATCTGCCCTAAACTTGTTTTGTTTTTCTTTTGTATCCAAAGTAAAGACAATACTTATTTTATCATCATTAAACTTAGTAGTGGGGTTCTCTTTTTCTAAATTTAAATTTATAATTTTTTCTGGTAATTTCCCATTCCAGTTTAAAACACTCCATCTAATTGTTTTAGAACTAACTGTATTACCACCTGTATAACCTGTGTAATCTATGTTATCACCTAGTTTTACGTCGTAAGTATTATTCCATCCTTCTTCAGCCTTCAGACTAAATGAATAGTTTACTTGTGCACCCATATCTAGTACGCCATTTATCAGTTCATAAGAGTTAATAGATTTGTTTATACCAAAATAATCAGTGTTTAAATAAACTTGAAAAGAATCATAAAATTTTTCATTTTCATATGAAGGAAGCTCCGTCTCTGGGGTGACATCTGCATTTTTAAAGGTATCTTTTATTTGATTTAACAAAATGGATCTTAGAGCATATTTTATTGCACCCATTGTTTCGGTGCCAACAATATTATTATCAATATATTCTCCTGTGTATGTTGTACCACTTGCTTCTAAAGTAATTTTAGTCACATCTATTTCTGCAGAAATACTAAAATTGGTGCCATCCTCAACAGCCATAGTGATATTAGCATCTATTATATTCTCTCTCTCTTCTGCCTTTATATTATCTACTGATGAAATTACTGATAAAACTGTTAACCAAAATAATGTTATTTTAAATAATTGGTTTTTCCTCATTTATATCCTCATGATAATTACTTTTGGATTAAAACATATTGTCATTATAAAAACTTTCTCACAAAATTTTACGAAATCACTAAAAACATGTTTACTATTTTGAAAAAAGGTAGAATGTATATAATATCGGGTACAGCATCGGAATCCATAGCAAGGGATTTATCAAAAAAACTTAAGGTCCCTCTTGCAAAAACTATCACTAAGCGTTTTCCTGACCAAGAATTGTATGTTAGAATAATGGATGATATAGAAAACGAAGAGATAATAATTGTTCAAACAACTTATCCTGATCCAAATATAATCGAACTTTTTTTAATTCAAAATGCGGTAGTTGAAGCAGATGCAGATAAAATTACAACGGTTATACCATATTACGGCTATGCTCGTCAGGATACAATGTTTAAAAAAGGCGAGGCAATAAGTGCAAAGGTATTAGCAGAACTAATAGGTTTAAACTCAGATAGAGTCATAACCGTTGATCCTCATAAAGAATATATTCTTGATTTCTTTAAAACAGAGGCATATAGTTGCACTGCTGTACCAAGTATAGCAAAATATCTTAAGAAAAAAAATCTTGATATGGTACTTGCACCTGATAAAGGAGCACTTAATAGGGCAAAGACTGCATCAGAGATAATAAATTGTGATTTTGATTATATGGAAAAAACCCGTATAGATGGTGAAACAGTTGAAATAAAACCAAAAAATCTTGATGTAGAAAATAAAAATGTTGGAATAATCGATGACATAATTTCTACAGGTGGAACCATGGCGAAATCTATTAAAGAACTTAGAAAACAAAAAGCAAAAAAAATTTTTGTTTCATGTACACATGGTCTTTTTGCAGATCAAGCAATAAAAAAATTAAATTCTTCAGGATGCGATGAAATCATATCTACAGATACAATAGAAAATGATTACAGCAAAGTTGAAATTGCACCTGCAATCTTAGAACTCATTAAACAATAAAATCTTTGATAAGATATATATAAGACTATAGTTTTACCGGTTGTGTTATTCATTTAAATGGTGAAACCAAATGAGAAAAAGAGCACAGAGAAAAAGTAAACCCGTAATTGAAAAACCAAAACATAAAATTCAAAAGAAACCAGAGCCCGTAGAAAAAAGATTAAAAATCAAAAAAAATGGATGGGTAGCGATAACTCTTATCAGCATATTTCTTATTGTATTATTCTTTAATTCGTTTTTTAACATATCTAGTGATGTTACAGTGAATACTGACGGAGAAGGTTTAGAGAAGTATTATCTTTCTGGTCCTGACCCCTATTATAATATGCGTTTGGTAAAAGTTGCTCATGAGACTGGAAAATATCCTTATTACTATGATGATGACCCTCTGCTTAATTATCCATTAGGCGCTAGTGGTGGTAGGCCTCCGTTGTTAAATATGGCTTCTCTTGGTTTTAGCAGACTTCTAACACCTTTTATGGATGAAGTAGACGCAATCGGGCGGTCTATGCAGTTTATACCAGCGTTATTTGGAGCTTTGATCGTCTTTCCTGTGTATTTTATTGGTAAAACTATTTTCAATAAAAAAGCAGGACTGTTAGCTGCTTTTTTCTTAGCAATTATTCCTGTTCATATAGGTTCTGGTCATGGTTCTGCGTATTCATTGTTTGACCATGATTCTTTAAACCTTTTATTGTTTTTCTTGACTTTTCTATTTCTGATTCTTAGTATCAAAGAAAAAAATACAAAAAAATCTATTTTGTATGCAATATTAGGCGGTGTTCCTTTAGCTGGCCTTTCTATGACATGGGTTCAAGCCCAGTTTATTTATTCTGTGATTGGTGTTTATGCTATTGTACAAATGTTTTTTGATATATTTTTAAACAAAATTGATATAAGGGTTTTTAGATCATCTTCGATAGTATTATTGACTGGGTTTTTTGTTTCTTTACCTGTTATTGCTACTAGGTCATCTGGATTTCCTTTCGATACGTCTTTTGCAATATGTTTTATTGTCACTCTCTTTGGTTTTATATATTATTTCTTTAAAGTAAAACGTGTTCCCTGGACTCTTTCTCTACCTGCTGTTTTTGGGCTTGGAGCAGTTGGTATAGTTGTATTGTATGGTGTGCATATCGGTTCCATTAAAATAAGTCTTTTTTCATCTTTATCAAGACTTTCGGATATTATTTTTGGTTCAGGTATTTATGGTAAAAAAGTTTCAATTACTATTGCTGAGGCGAACACATATCAGATAAGTAACACTGTTATGAGTTTTGGTCCTGCTATTTATTGGGTTGGATGGGCTGGTTTTATCGCGCTCATTTATTTTTATTACAAAGATAAAATGCGTAGGGATTATTTGTTCATAATAACCCTTTTTATTGTTGATCTATGGCTTACAAGTACAGCAGGGCGTTTTGTAAATGATATGGTTCCTGTTATCGCTATTTTAGCGGGAGGAATTACCTGGTTTTTCATAGAAAAAATAGATTACAAACAAATGATTAGAAACATTAAAAATGCTGGTGGTGGAATTCATGGACTCAGAAGAGGAGTAAAAATCTTACATATTATGGGTATTCTTTTTATTGCTTTTGTGGTTATTCTTCCAAATCTATTTTTAGCACTTGATGCAGCTGTTCCAAGTAAATTATATCAGGAAGAAAATGAAGATGGTGACTTGGAGTGGGTAGATTATAAAACTAAAATCTTTGGTGAAGAACATGCTAGTGCTTTTGGATTAAGTGTTTTAAAAGAAAAATATTGGGTTGATGCCTTTAAATGGCTTAGCGAGCAAGACGTTTATGATGGTAATAGTAATATTACTTTAGCAGATACTGAAAAACCAGCATTTATTTCATGGTGGGACTATGGGTTTTATGAAGTAGCGGTAGGAGAACATCCTACGGTTGCTGATAACTTTCAGGACGGTATACCCCCTGCAGGTAATTTCCATACTGCAACAGGTGAAAAAGAAGCAGTAACCATTTGGATAGTAAGATTGTTAGAGGGAATCAAAGCTGACAATGACGGAAAAATAACAGATAACGTAAAAGATATATTTAGGAAATATTTAGATAATGAAACGGCGGATAATATCACCCGTTGGGTTGAAGATTCAAGGCAGTCGCCATCTTATAATCAACCGATTGATGAAGAATATCATAAATATTTCAAAGAAGGTATTGAGACAAGAAACCTTTATGTTGGTGCTCAGTGGGCTGAAAACGCATTGTATCATGATATGGTTGATGTTTTAGTAAATAAGAATAATACTGCTCTATCTGATGATGAAATAACCTGGTTTTATCATGATATCCAAGAAGCAAGTAACTATAGCATCCGATATTATGGAGTTGAAGGATATGACAAGCAGATTTTCAATATTTTTGCGTTTCTTTCTGATAAGAGTCTAACTTTGTTAGGCGCTCCAGGAGATGAGTTCATCTCTGTTGTATTTAGTGGTCAGAAGTATAGAGCTGATGGTACGATTGAGGAAACATATACTAATGAACCTTTGGAAACTTATCTTGATTTGACTGATAAAGAGAAAAGATATGTACAAATAACTAATACAAACCAAGTGTACAATGATGTTTATTTTGATACAATGTTTTATAAAACATATATTGGACCTTATAATATAGATCAGAGTACTGGGCAAAAAACGGCATGGCAGGATCTTTATATACCTTGTATTAACATGAAGCATTTTTATGCAGAATATATTTCTAATTTTACTAATCCTCATCTGCAATACCGTTATAATGGAAAACCTGCAGTTGTGATCGCTAAATATTATGAGGGTGCCTATATCAATGGATCTGTTATGTTCAATAATGAGACAAAAGCAAATCTCACAGCTGTTGTTGTGAAAAATTTAACTTATTATGAAAATGTTGACGGCGATCTAGAAATACCTATTGAGCATGATAGAGATACAACAAGTTCAGATGGTGTGTTTAATGTTATCGCTGGTGCGGGAAGCTATATAAAAATTAATAAGAAGATAGGTCAGAGCTCAATGACTATAAAAAATATAACTTTTAATGGGGATTCAGAGTATGCGCCAATTTCTGAAGCTGATGCTATGCGAAAGACAAATTCTAATTATGAACGACTTCTTGATATCACTATAGAACCTGCAAATATTGAGGGTTATGTTTATGATGATATTAATGGAGATAAATCATTTAATAAATCAGTTGATATGCCTCTAAGTGACATAACAGTTATAATTAGAGAGATTGTAAATGTCAACCAAGATGGTAGTTTTGATGTAGGCGATGAATATTTTGTCACAACTGATGAGAATGGGCATTATAATAAATCAGGTGTGTACCCGGGTATTTATAGAATCATCTTTGAGGATGATGATGGTTACATAGTTGATTTAACAGATAAATCATTTTATGAAGGAAATAACACTTATAACGTTATTAAACGTAAATCAGGTAGTATCGAAGGGGTTGTATACTATGATGAAAGCCAAGATGACGAATATGACTCCGGTGAGGAATTAGAACAAGCAGTTGTTATTTTATCTTATGATGGTGAAGAAATTAGAAATACAACTACAGATAGTGATGGTTCATATAAATTTAAGGATCTTACAGCAGGATGGGCTTATGGTGATAGTAACATTAATGAATATATAATAAGAGCATCTAAATTGCCAGAATATGAATTTGTTGGAAGCGTTTTTGCTGAAGAAAATACAACTAAAACCTTGAATGTTTCAATGGATTTAACACCTGTTTCTTTAAGCGGTAATGCGACATATATGAGTGAAGGAATAGAGGGTGTAACAATAATGTTTAATAAAAACAATTCAGTTGATTTAAACACCGCAGAATATAGCACAACTAATACAGATGAAAACGGTGAATATTCTCTTGAACTTCAACCAGGATCTTATAATGTCACTCTTTCAAAGAGCATTGATCAAGGATTTGATGAAACAACAATATATGAATCTAATCAATATAATATAGTTTTAAGTAGAGAGATAAAGAAAGTAACAAGAGATTTCACAGTTATGAAAAAAACAGTTAATGTCTCTGGTGATATCACTTATGGTACTGAAAAACAGAATAACGTTACTGTCTTAATTATGCCTGTTAATCTAAGTTTAGATGTTAATTCAGCTCAGTTAATCTCAAAAGAAAACGGTAGATATTCAGCAGAGATTATGCCTTTAGAAGATGAAGAAATTGAATACAATATAACTGCTACAGCGTTCAATCTCACAGGTGATGGGTATGTTTACTCAGCTACAGAATTTATCACAATTACAGAGGAAGATATAGCAACAGGGGTCTCTAAAAATATTGTCTTAGAAAGAAAAGAACAATTATAATTACTAAAAACCTCTTCTTAATTTTTTTTTACCAAATTTTTTATTTAATACATTGGTTATACATTCTAACAATGTTTTCAATAGACCAAGGGAAAAAAGCAGTTTATTATGCTAGATCTGTTATAGAAAAATTTGTTAGAAATGAAAAAATCCCTGAAAATAATTTAGAATATGTTTTTGAAGAAAAACATGGTGCTTTTGTAACTATCACCACTTATCCTGATCATAATCTTAGAGGATGTATTGGTATTCCTCTACCTGTTATGCCTTTAAAGAAGGCTATTGCAGAGGGGGCATCTTCAGCGACAAATGATCCACGTTTTCATTCGCTATCCGAAAAAGAGCTTGATAATATAATAGTAGAAGTTACAATTCTTGGTGTTCCAAAAGAAATTAAAGTAGACGAACCAAAAGAATATCTTTCAAATATAGAGATAGGTAGAGATGGTCTCATTGTTGAAAAAGGTTTTTTTAAAGGTCTTTTACTTCCGCAAGTACCTGTAGAGCAAAAATGGAATAAAGAAGATTTTTTATCCCATACATGTATAAAAGCGGGTCTTATGCCTGATGCATGGTTTGACAAAGATGTAAAAATATCTAAGTTTTCTGGCCAGATTTTTTATGAAATTAAACCAAGAGGAGAGATAAAGGAGAAAAAATTGGATGGATCTGACAGTTGAAGGTAAAATATTTGTCAATGGTTTTTTTGAAAGTGCATGTTTTGGTATAGAAGATGGGAAAATTAAATCTGTTAAAAAAATTTTGAAAAGCGATAATCATCTTAGTTTTAAAAATAAAATTATTCTTCCTGCTGGTGTAGATATCCATGTTCATTTCCGTGAACCCGGTTTTACTAATAAAGAAGATATTAAAACTGGTTCTTTGGCTGCATTGTTTGGCGGGGTCTCTTGTGTTTTTGATATGCCTAATACAAAACCACAAACAGTAAGCATTAAAACACTTAATGATAAAATTTCTAGGTTTAAAAAAAGTTCTTATGTTGACTATGGATTGTATGCTGGTATTGCTGATAATAACATAGATAATATATTTAGTCTATCAAAAAGATGTAACGGTTTTAAAATATATCTTGGTAGTTCTACCAATTCTTTATTACTTAGTAAAAAAAATCTAAGAAAAGCTATGCAGGCAGTATCAAAAACCGGTAAAATTGTTTTGTTTCATGCTGAGGATGAAGAGTTACTTAAAAAAAATAAAACTGTGGAAAAAGGGTTAATTGATCATGTTAAAAACAGGCCTTCTGAGTGTGAAGAAAAATCTATTAAAGAAATTTTTCAGGCATCAAAAGATGTTAATGTTAAATCTCATATCTGCCATCTTTCTTCTATCGAAGGGCTTGAACTTATAAAAAATAGATCTAGTAATATAAGCTGTGGGGTCACTCCGCATCATAGTCTTTTGGATTTTGAAAATATTCATGGGTCACCTGGTTTTTATAAGGTTAATCCTCCTATTCGTAGTAGTTTTGATAGAGAGTCACTTTTTAATTCATTGAAAAAAGGCGTTGTTGACATTCTTGAATCAGATCATGCTCCTCATACTAAAGATGAAAAAAACAATGATTTTGATAGCATTCCTTCTGGTGTCTCTGGTGTTGAGACTATGTATCCTTTGTTTTTGTATCTTGCCAAAAAAGATATTATTTCATTTCAAAGAGTTATTTCTGCTATGTGTAAAAGACCAGCTGAATTGTTGGGTTTATCAAAAGGCTGTCTAGCTAAGGGTTTTGATGCTGATTTTATTGTTGTCGATTTTAAAAATATTGATCGTATTAAATCATCTGATCTTCATAGTAAGTGTGGTTGGTCTCCCTTTGAGGATTGGCCTGTTTTATTTCCAGAATCTGTTTTTATTCGTGGGGAAAAACTTATAGATAAAAATGAAATCCAGGTGAATCAAGGCTTTGGTAGATTTGTTGGTGCGTAGATTATGCTTGAGTTACTTCCTGAATGGTTCCGGATTTTCTTTTTTTCGATGATCCCGTGGCTTGAATCAAGATATGTTATTCCTTTTGCAATTAACGCTCTTGGATGGGAATGGTGGCAGGCTTTTCCTGTGGCAGTATTTGGAAATATGCTACCTGTACCTTTTATTTTATTGTTTTTTCATTTTATTGAGAAATGGCTTAGGAATTTTAAATCCTGGTCAAATCTTATGGATTGGCTTTTTTCAAGAACCAGGGATCGTGCTGATAAAAAAATACGCGAATATGAATATCTTGGTCTTTTGATCTTTGTAGCTCTTCCTCTTCCTTTTACTGGTGCGTGGACTGGTTCTTTGATTGCTTATTTATTTGATTTAGAGTTTAAGCGTTCTTTATTTACAATTTTTATTGGTGTTTTAATTGCTGCAAGTATTATGACTCTTATCACTCTTACTGGAATTGATCTAGTATACGTGGTAGCAGGTATTGTGATTGCTGGTGTAGTTATGGGTTTATTGGTTTTCTTTGGGTCTAAAAAAAATTAGTTTAAGGTCTTGAAAAAAAATGAATAATAAAATAAAGCAGTTTGCAAAAGAAATTGTAGAAAACATTTCAAATAAAATAAAAGAATCTTCTCTTAATAATTTTCATAGGTTTGGTAATAACACTGGTCTTGGGGCTGATGGGACAGTTACAAAGTATGTTGATAAATTAGCAGAAGATGTTGCAGTTGAAATGATAAATACATCTAATATTAAGGTTAATCTTCTAAGTGAAGAAATTGGTTTTATTGATAATAATGCAAAATATACTTTTGTTTTGGATCCTGTGGATGGCACTCGTAATGCTTATAGAGGGATTCCTTTTTATGCGGTTTCTCTTGCTGTTGGTAAAAAGAGTATCAAAGATGTTGAATTTGGGATTGTTAAAAATATACCTACTGGTAATATTTATTCTGCAGAAAAAAAAGTAGGTGCTTTTTTTAATAATAAAAAACTAGTGGTACCCGATATTCCTGATAAACAGATTCTTTCTAGCCTTTCTCTTGGTAAAAACTCTGATGCTTTAACTCTTGATCTAGCTAAAAAAGAAAAAGTCCGCAGTCTTGGTTCAGCTAGCCTTGAGATGTGTATGGTTGCAAAGGGTGCTCTTGATTTTTATGTGGTCGGAAGGGAGTATATTAGGGTTTTTGATATTGCTGCATCAACCTTGATTCTTCGTGAGGCTGGTGGTTTTGTTAAAAATATTTTAGGTGAAGAATTGGATATGACTTTTGATCTTGAAGATAGAAGTAGTGTTGTTGCCGCTTGTAATATGGATCTTGTAGAAAGAATAGTATCTCTTTAGATTATTTGATTTATCAGCTATAATAAAATATAAAAGATTGTAATTATTAAAACAATTAATACAAAAAATAAAATTATGAAGAAGTCAGATCTTGTTAATGCTAGCTTTTTTCTTTTCTGGTTTTTTATAAGTCTGTATGAAGAAAAAAGAACACTAATAATAAACAAAACTAAAAAAATTAAAGCTAGAAACTGTTCAGTGTGCATACCAAAAAAACGCCATCCAATAAAACCCAGATAAGAAAGTATTATTCCAGCAAAAAAAAGAAATACATAACCTATAAATCCAAAAGCGAGAATAAGTTCAAAATTTGATAAATTCTTGTTTCCTATTAGTACTGCCCAAGAAATAAACATTACAATTAAAATAATAAAACCTAAGATACTTATTATTTCAAATATTTGAAAGTAACTAGTTACAATCTGTAAAATTAAAAAAGATAGCCATGTTATAAATAGGATAATCTCATATGTTTTTAGAGTCCTATTATTTACTCTTTGCATTTTTTTTCCCTTCTATTTCTTTTACATGTTCAAGGGTTCTTTTTATATCCATTAACTCTCTACATTTTCCACAGTATCCATTGTTTAATTCATAGTCAAATTTATTCATTTTTGTACCACAGTATTTGCATTTGTATGTTTTTTTGCTCATATGAATTCTATTTCTAATTAGTATTTTTTAATTTTTCTATTTTAAAATTCCTTTAAAGTTTTTTGATCGTCATCTGGTAAAATTACTTTTCTTTCAACTTCTTTCCACTCTAAATCATAATCTGATAGAAGATTTTTAACCATATCTGGTATCCTCGGGGCACATAATATCCCTCTTACATTTGCTTCATCTATATCTTTTTTGATATCGTTTACATACATCCTAAGTTGATGGACTGCACTAATATTAGCCAGGCTTCTTTTTACTTCTATTACTACAGGTGTATGATCTTTATCGTATCCAAATAGATCTATCATCCCTGATTTAACTTGTTTTTCTCTTTTAGAGATGCGCAGTCCCTCTTCTAAATTACACGGATTTTCCATGATGCTATTAACTACATCTGTTTCCATACCAGCTAAAGCAAGTTTTGCTTTATCTTTTAGAGTGGAGATAGTAATAAATTTAATTCCCCTAAAAGAAACCTTCATTTTTTCGGGAGGAGTGTTATGATGTGATTTTAAAATTAATATATCTTTCTTTATTTTAAACTCTGTTTTACTATCTGTTGGTTGCCAGTTTACTGGTTCCCGCATTTCAGGTCTATGAACTAAGACAGTGTTATCCTGTTTAATCATTATAATTCGTTCGCCCCAATCTAAAAATGATCTTGCGCGTCCTCTGTAGTCAACATTACAATCCCCTGCTATAATAAGAGTTGTTTTATCGGGTTTTGATAGATGATGTTTTTCAATAAACTTGTACGCGTCGTTTATATCTGGATCAACAATGTTTTCTGTCATATCTACCCCTAAATTTAAAATGATTTAGTCTTATATGCAACATTAAATATTTTTAAATCTTATGAGAATTACTGCTAAAGTATTTATCTATTTCTAACTAAAAAGTTATATGATAGTGAGGTTTATAAGATTAGATAAAATGTTTAAGAAAAAGTATGATGATAAAGAAATTAAATGTTTAAAATGTAATAAGATTGTTAAACCAATTCTACAAAAAAATAAATTAAAACAACATTTTTATGGACAAACATTTACAGGTACGGAAAAGAAGTATCTATTGGTATGTCCAAATTGCAAAGCAGTTCTTGGTTCTAAATAATTTAGTTACAGTGGCTGGAATTTGAACTTTAATTTAGTCATAAAAATAATATACTTCTCTTTTTATCTCAAAAAGGTTAGCCTTATAAACAATTGAAATATTTTATAATTATTGAGAATGGAAAGTTATGGCTAAAATTTGTCCTAAATGTAATATGAAAAATTCTAACCATTCTGATTTTTGTGTTAATTGCAGTTCAAGTTTATCTGAAGTTAAAATAATAGAGGATAAAGAACTTGATTCTACAATTGATGATTATTATAAACTAAAACATACAACGAATGGAAAAATCGCTCTTTTTTGTGGAATTTTGGGTCTAATTCTTGTTTTTTTTATTAATTACATTCCATTTTTATTGGCAATCATTTCAATAGGGTTTGGGATATCTGCTAAGAATGAAGGTGATAAATATGGAAAATACGGTTTGATACTTGGTATATTGACTTTTTTACTTACTATATTAATAGCTGTATTAACATACATCTATATTAGTTCGCTCTTACCTAGTATATGATAAGATAAAATTTGTATCTTTATTCACAAATATGATTATTTATGCAGGGGAAGGGATTTGAACACCAGTTTAATGGTATTATTCTGATTGATAGATAATAATTACTCCTGTTGAACCTTAAATTTTCTTTCTTTGTAGAAATAAGACCAAAACAAATGCAATTACCATAAGAATTAATTCAAAACCAGGAACGAACTCATATTTAGGTGTATAAAGAGTCTGTATGATTTCACCTGAGTTAATATTCAGGACATTTATGTTTCCACTTGTTCCAAATGCAATTAGATTACCACCACCAGACCAACTTACTGAGGGGGAACCTTGAGATGAATAAAGTAATTTATTATCAGATAAATTGTAGATTTTGAAAATACTTTTTTTAAGACTACTATCGTATATAGTATAAGCATATTTTTTCAGGTCGGGTGAGAAGGTTGGCCATTCATGATTCGGAACGCTAAGAAAATTATCAGAAAGTATACTATTGTTTTCTAAAGACCATTTAATTATACGATAGGTATGGTTACTGATGTCTCCAGGGTCATATGGGTAGGCTAAACCAATTTCTTTTCCATTATTAGGCCAATAAACATTAGAACTGCTTATAGTATCATTTAAATCTACATCATTTAGAATTGTTTTATTCTCTGAATATATATCAAATACAGAAAGAGTTCCATTAGCCAAAACATAAAAAATTTTGTTATCAAATAAAGATAAAGAATCTTTGTAGAAAGTCTCATTTAATGTTATATTACGTATTTTTGTAAAATTAAAATAATCCCACATCTCAATTGTATTATTCTCTGTATAATGAACAATAAGATAATTACTACCTAATAACAATTCAAGAAAAGAAGTTGAAAAATTGATAACATTTATTCCAGATGATGTATTATAAATTCTATAACAACTATTTTTGAATGCATCATCGTAAAATCCAATAAAACTTCCATCATAAGAAATTGAAAAAGAAAAATCACGTGCATCTTTAGATAATTTTAATATTTCTTCACCTGAAGTTATATTCCATACTATTATATCATGCCCTGGATTAGCGCGCGTATAAGAAATAAGTTTTGAACCATCATAAGAAATAAGAACATAATCAACATGTCCACCTGTTGGAGTGATACATCCACTCAGAAAAATTGTCATATACAATGAAATGATAGTTGCTAAAATGATAAATTTTTTTCTTATTCCCATAAAATATAATAATCGTATACTTAAAAATATACTTATCGCTTAGATGAAGTTAGCCTAAAAAATTTATGCAGGGGAAGGGATTTGAACACCTGGAGTTCAATCTTTTTTTGCTAGGCTAAGGTCTTAATTACTTTATTGGTTTCTGCATAAGTATTTTTAAATAGTTTGGTTTAATTTCGTGGTGCAATGTCAATTGCAAATGATATTATTTCAAAATGTAAAAAGAAAACCTTACATTTCTCATTACTTGACCCTGAGGATCAAAAACCAGAAGAAGCAGCTCGTCTTGCAAAAATAGCAGAAAACCTAGGTTCTTCAGCTATGATGGTAGGGGGATCAACTTTAGCATCTAGCAAGCAGGTTGATAAAACTGTAAAAGCAATAAAAGAAAAAACCAGTTTTCCAGTTATATTGTTCCCATCTGGTGCAAAATTTTTGAGCAGATATGCTGATGCAATATTTTTTATGAGTCTGTTAAACTCCCGTGATCTAGATTTTGTTATAAGAGAACATGTTCAAGGTGCTCCTTTTGTAAAACAAACACGTATTGAACCAATTTCAATGGGGTACTTGATTGTCGAACCGGGTATGACAGCCGGTGAAAAAGGAAAAGTGGATCTGGTAAAAAGAGATGATATAAAAACAGCAGTAGGATATGGTCTTGCAACCCAATTTCTTGGTATGGATTTTTTTTATCTAGAGGCCGGATCAGGTGCACCAAAACCTGTTTCAAATGAGATGATTTCTACTGTGAAAAAAAATGTTAATATCCCTCTTGTTGTTGGAGGGGGTATCCGTGATGCAAAAACCGCTGAAGAAAAAGCAAGAGCCGGTGCAGATATAATTGTTACAGGTACTACTTTTGAAAAAGAAAAAAATCTTGAAAAAACACTTAGGGAAATTATAAAAGCTATAGAAGAATAAAAGTTTTGATTGTATGAAAATATTTCTATCAATTGGGGGAGCATCTGGTAGTATATATGGTATTAGATTACTTCAGGAATTAAAAAAAGCAGGCGCTGAAGTGCATTTAACACTTTCAGAGGGTGCAAAAAAAATAATCGAACATGAAACAGATTTTAATTTTTCTGAATTAAAAAGACTAGCTGATTTTTATTATGAAAATAATAACATGTTTTCTGGTCCTGCAAGTGGTAGCTTTAAACTTGATTCTATGATAATTTGTCCGTGTAGTATGAAAACTCTCTCTGCTATTGCAAATGGTTATTGTGATACACTTACTAGCAGAGCTGCTAGTTGTACACTAAAAGAAGAACGAAAATTAGTTTTAGTTTTAAGAGAAACCCCTCTTGATTATGCTTCTATTAAAAATATGGAAAAGGCAAAACTTGGTGGTGCAAAAATACTTCCTGCGATGCCTGGTTTTTATCATAAACCTAAAAATATTGATGATCTAGTTGATTTTATTGTTGGTAAAATACTTGATCAACTTGATATCAAACATAGTCTTTTTAAAAGATGGAAATAAAATTAAGGTTTTATTTTCTTTTCGATTCTATCCAATCTAAGTATTACATATGAAATAATTGCGGCAATTATTGGTAAAATATAGTTACCAAGACCAATCATTAAACCTATAGCTGCAACAACCCAAAGACTTGCAGCTGTTGTAAGTCCTTTTACGTCTCCACGTAGTGCAATTATGCTTCCTGCTCCTATAAAACTTATACCTGCTACAACACCTGCTGCTATGCGAGTTGCGTCATATGAACCAGATACATCTTCTGGAAGTAAAAAAAATGAAGCTATAGTAAAAAGACATGCACCCATAGAAACAAAAATATGTGTTCTAAGACCTGCTGGTTTATGGCTTATTTCTCTTTCATATCCAATTATTCCGCCAAGTATTACTGCAACAAATAGACGTATGATGAGTTCTACATCTGTCCAGGTGAAATTTAATCCAAATGGTAATTCAAACATTAAAAACACATAATCATAAATGGGTTTTTAAAAAATACGTTTATTTTTTGCAGGTTTTTACAAAGTTATTAAAAATTTGTTCACCGTATTTGGTGTGCTCTACTTCAGGGTGAAACTGTAACCCATAAAAAGGTTTTTCTTTGTGTTTTATTGCTTGTACCTTGCAGTCTTTACTTGATGCTAACAATTCAAAACTATCTGGAATTTCTGTGACCTCATCATTATGTGATTCCCATACAACAGATTTCTTGGGCACATCTTTAAAAATATCATCCTCTTTAATGATTGTTAGTTCAACTTTTCCAAATTCTGCATTTTTTGCTGGTTTTACTTCCCCTCCAAAAAACCTTGCCATATATTGATGACCCGCACATATCCCAAGTATAGGTAAATCTGCTTTTTTGAGATATTCATCGATATTCCCAAGAGTGTCTTTAAGTCCAATTCGTGGTGCTCCACCAGATAAAACTAAACCTTCTATTTTTTCTTTAAATATATCAGAAAAAGGTGTATTATTAGGAATAATTTTTGTTTCTACATCAAGATATTTCAAAGTCCTCCATTCCCTGTGTGTCCATTGTCCTCCATTGTCGACAATATATATTTTAACCATTTTTTATTCCCATTCTACAGTTCCAGGAGGTTTATTTGTTATATCATAAACCACGCGATTTATTTTGTCTTTTAACTTGTTAGTAATTTTTGTGGAAATTTTATCAAGTATGTCATGTGGTATATGGCTATAGCTACATGTCATAGCATCAACACTTTCTACAACTCTTACTGTAATTACATTACCATATGCCCTACGATCACCATGTACTCCCACGGATCGGACTGGTAAAAGTACTGCAAAATACTGCCATGGTTTATCTATAAGTTTTTTTTCAACAGCACTTTCTATTTCTTCTTCAACAATTGCACAAGCCTCGCGTACTATTTCTACATTTTCAGGTTTTGCTTCTCCGATTATTCTTACGGCAAGCCCTGGGCCTGGGAAAGGTTGTTTTTCAGATATTTCTAGATTTAAATATCTTGCAACTTTTCTTACCTCATCTTTGTAAAGATCTCTAAGGGGTTCAACAAGTTTAAGTTTCATATCTTTTGGGAGGCCACCTACGTTATGATGAGATTTAATGATGTCTCTTAATTCTCCACCTGATTCAATCCAGTCGGGGGCAATGGTTCCTTGAACAAGGTATTCTATATCTTCTTTTTCTGCTTCTTTTTCAAAAATACGGATAAATTTATTTCCAATAATTTTACGTTTTTTTTCTGGATCTATTACTTTTTTTAAATTTTTATAAAACTCTTCCCTTGCGTCTATATATCTATAATTAAGTCCCATTCTCTCCATTATTTTTTTGACGTTTTCACTTTCATTTTTACGCATGAAACCAGTGTTTACATGCACAGCAACGAGGTTTTTACCAACCGCTTTATTAACAAGTGATGCACAAACAGTGCTATCAACACCGCCGGAAAATGCAATGAGAGCTTTTCCTTTAATAGATTTTTTAAGTTTAGAGATTGTTTCTTTGGTGAATTTATCTGCTTTAAACATTTATTTCCTCTAATTTTTAAGGACTTTTTCCTTCATTTCTTTTCTATATTTTTTCATTTCATCAGATAGCTTTTTGTCTTTAATGGATAAAATTTGGATGGCAAGCAAAGCTGCATTATCTCCTCTATCAAGACCTACTGCCCCTACCGGTATTCCTGGTGGCATTTGAACAATTGAAAGGATAGAGTCAAAGTTTACTTTACCAGATACGGGTACGCCGATTACAGGTTTTATGGTATGTGCGGCAATACTACCGGGTAATGCTGCGGAAAGACCTGCAACACCAATAAAAACATCTGCGGCGCTATCTTCTATCAATTTTTTTAAATAATCAGGGGTCCTATGTGCACTGGCAACTTTGATTTCATAATCAACAGAAAATTTTTTTAGTATTTTTTCTGCTTTTTCAGCAACTGGCATATCTGATTTACTTCCAAGTATCATCAGAATTTTCATATCTATCAAGGAATGGGTATAATGAAATAATTGTTAATAGTTTCGACTGAAAACATGTTGCGTAAAGTAATTATATGTGCTTATTATGTTGTCTGCTGCAAAACAGGACTTGGAAAATAAAATGAAACTAGTAATCTGTGAGAAAAATATTTCTGCAAATAGAATAGCATATATACTTTCAGGTGGAAAAATAAAAAAAAGCAGATATGGAAAAATACCAGTATATGAATTTGAAAAAAATAATGAACCCTGGAAGGTGATAGGTCTTAGAGGCCATATTATAAACCTTGATTTTCCAAGTAAATATAACAACTGGAATCGAATATCTCCTAAGGAGCTTGTAGGCATTGAACCAGTTAAAAAAGTAAGTAATAAAAATATTGAATTAGCGTTAAAAAAACTTGTAGATAAGAATCCTTTTTTAATTGTTGCAACTGACTATGATCGGGAAGGAGAACTAATCGGTGTTGAAGTAATTGATTTACTAAAAAGATATAACGAAAAATTAGATGATATCAAAAGAGCAAAGTTTAGCGCAATAACTGGTTATGAAATCAAAAATGCTTTTGATAAACTGGCTGATGTTGATTATAATCTATCAAGTGCTGGTGAGACAAGGCAGGTGATTGACCTTGCATGGGGTGCTGTTTTAACCCGTTTTATATCTCTTACTTCAAAAAGATTGGGAAAAGATTTTTTATCTATTGGTAGAGTTCAATCTCCAACACTGGCAATATTAGTAGAACGTGAAAAAGAAATACAAAACTTCGAACCAAAACCATACTGGAAAATCACTGCTAACTTGAAAAAAGAAAAAGACTTTCAAGCAGTACATGAAAAAGATCAATTCTGGGATGAAAAAGAAGCAAAAGAAGTATATGACAAAGTTAAAAACAGCAAAAAAGCAAAGGTTTTAAGTGCCGATAAAAAAACCCAGAAAGAGTTCCCGCCTTCGCCTTTTAATACTACTACTTTTCTGCAATCCGCCTCTTATTTAGGTATTTCTACATCTCGTGCTATGAGTATAGCTGAAGAAATGTATATGTCAGGTTTAATATCTTATCCGCGTACAGACAACACAGTTTATCCACCTAGTCTCAATATCAACAAAATTTTAGAAAAACTATCAAATTCTCCTTTTGCAAATGAGACAAAGTTTGCATTAGATCATAGAAGAAAATACCCTAGCCGAGGAAGTAAAAAAACAACAGACCATCCACCTATTCATCCTGTAGATGTTCCTAAGAAAAAGTTACCTACCTCAATTCATCAAAAAATCTATGAGTTGATTGTAAGAAGGTTTTTAGCATCACTCACTGAAGATGCATTATCTGAGACAGTAGAAGCTGTTTTTGATATTTCAAAAGAAAAATTTAAAAGCAAAGGCTATCGATTGATTGAACCTAACTGGAAAAAGATTTATACATATTTTAAAGAAAAAAGAAAACCTATACCTGAAATTTTCAAAGGCGAAGAAATAGATATATCTAAGATTTCTCTTAAAAAAGATACTACAAAGCCTCCTAATAGATATACTCAAGGATCTCTTATTTCTAAAATGGAAAAACTTTCCCTTGGAACAAAATCAACTCGGCATGAAATTATAAGTAAACTCCAGTCCCGTAAATATATCAATCTTTCGCCCCTTGCTCCAACACCAATGGGTGTAGCAGTAATTGAAGCTTTAAATGATTGTGAGGTTGTAAAACCTAGGATGACTGCTACTTTAGAAAAAGATATGGATAAAATTTCTGAAGGAGATAAAACACTTGATGAGACTGTAAAAGAATCCAGAAAGATGCTTACAGAGGTTCTATCTGATTTAGATAAAAGAAAAGAAAAAATCAAATCAAATATACAGGATGCATATAGAAAGCAAACCACAGTTGGTAAATGTCCTAAGTGTGGTAAAGACCTTTTAATTAGGCACTCAAGAAGAGGTAAAAGATTTGTGGGGTGCTCTGGTTATCCAGATTGTAAAAATACTTATTCTCTCCCTCAAAAAGGACGAGTTATTGTCACAGATAAAAAATGTACTAAATGCGGTTCTCCTATTGTAAAAATTATTTCAAAAGGTAAAAGACCTTGGAATCTTTGTTTGAATTCTGAGTGTCCTGGTAAAAAATAGCGGTTTTTTTCATATTTTTAACAATTTAACAATAATTGTACAATAAAGTTTTTATATAAGATTAATTAATATTAAACTCAAATAAAAAAGGTGTTATCTTATGAAACAAAGGCAAATTAGAGTTACATTTTTAGCTTTTTTGATAGTGGCAATGCTTTTAATAAGTTCATTTGGTGCTTTTGGAATTACCGTGAACCGAGCCATTGAAAAAAATAAAACATCCAATAATTGTTCTCTACCCCGAGTTAGTTCAAAATTTGGATTTAGATTTAAAGATAGCAATCCAAAAAGTGTTTTATCTAATTTAGGTTTGAATACTAATGCTGGATCTGATGGAATCTTTGATAATATCATGGTTTCTAATGAACCAGGTGCTGAAGAATCCCCTGTTATGATTAAACATGACGATAAAACACTATTAGGTTATGAGTACACAGAAGATGATAAAACCGATGTTTATTTCCGTCATTCTTCAAGATATGGTGAGTATTGGTCTTCACCAATTTATATGGATTTGGAGGATTTTAAAATTGATATAGATGAAGATATATTCTCCCCAAGTATAGCAAAGGTTTCTGGCAGAAACGAAGCATATGGTATATTTCTCTCTGCTGCAAATCAATCTAGTTGGGTAATTGAAGCCCAATTTGGTTCTCTGACTAATACAAATTTATGGGAACTTTCAAGTTCAAAGGGTCCCTGGTCAGATTATGATTTCTATGATTTTAAATCGACTGATATAATCTGTTATGATGATATTACTTATGAAAACCCATATATGAACAATGTTCCTTATATTGCTGTTTTTATCGGTAGTACAACCTATGGAGGAATAGAAAGTATTGATACTCCTATTTTTTTCCACCGAATGCCTGCTGCTCCAAATGTTTTTAATATTGTATGGGATCCAAATATTAACTACTGTAGTAATATTTCTATTGATACAACCTCTGAAAATAATTTGACCTATGGTGTTTGCGAAATAAAAAATGGAACAAATACTAATCTTTTCTTTTTTGATGATCATCCCATTAATCATGGTGGTGATTGGGGAAATTATTCAAGGGATTTTCCGGAGATCTCAAATCAAACTTTTTCTAATATAGGAAACATCTCTCATCCAGAAATCTTTGTTTCAGAAAATAATATCTCTATTATCGCCGAAACTGATATTCATGGAGGAAAAGAACTTGTTCTTTTGAATTCTTCTGATCTAGGAAAAACCTGGGCAGATCCTGTATATATTAATGAAAATCAAGCTCCAAAAGCTGATTTTTCTTATTCACCTGAGCGTTTGGACGTATCTTTTAATGACGCTTCTTGTGATATGGATGGGTTTGTTAACAGTTGGTCCTGGGACTTTGATGATGGAGCTAGTTCATCACAACAAAATCCAACACATACCTATAGTTCTAAGGGTACATACCTTGTGAATTTAACTGTTATAGATGATGATGGTTTAATTACAAAAATTTCAAAAGAAATTACTGTAAAGGATGATACACCTATTGCAGATTTTACTTATGATAATATAAAACCAGAGATTAATGAAGATATATCTTTCAATAGTACATCTTCTGCTTTTACCGGTTATAACTTAGTAGAATACACTTGGGATTTCGGAGATGATACTGATCTGTTGAATGCTGAGAATGTTACCCATAATTATACAAACAATGGAACTTATAAAGTAAAACTAACAGTAAAGGATAATAAATCTGATATTGATACTATAGAAAAAGTTATACATGTAGGTCTTACAGCTGATTTTTACTTTGTTGATAGAATCTATGAGATTGGTGAAACAGTATCTTTAAATGATTTTTCTTCAGCACCAGATACAAGTACTATTACAGAGTACACCTGGGATTTTGGAGACGGATCATATTCTCCTACCAAAAACCCTGATCATCAATATTTAACTGCAGGATACTTTGAAGTACAGCTTACAATAAAAGATAATCATTCTGCAACAGATTCTGTGTCAAAAATTGTAAGAGTAAGACCTGATTTATTTATACCTAGATACCCAGAATTATATGTTGAAAAAGGAGAAGTATTTGTAACTTATACAATCGGTAATAATCTAATTATGATCAATACTAGTGATAACGGAGAAAACTGGTCAAAGGCAAAGATGGTTAACAACCATGTTTATTCTGTAAATGAGGGATATAAAAACACGGATCTTGTCGATGAATTAAGAGTAGTATGGTCAGATTATAGAAACGGGAATCCAGATATCTATATGTATTATGGGTTTATTCCAATTGTTGACATAGCTATAATTAATCTTTCTCTAACAAAAGATAAACCCTTTTTGAAAACAAATAACTATCTATCTGTAACTGTTATAAACAATGGTGAAACAAAAACAGCAGTAAATGAGATTCCAATAAATGTGACATATCAATGTAAAGGGGAGAACGAAACAGAGATAGAATACCCATTTATTATATCAGAAAAGATATCACCAGGTGAACAAGTAACTATAACCCGTCCTTTGTTCAGATTTCAATCTCCTGAATATTTTAAGGCTTTTGTTGATTTTAAGGATGTAGAAAATATAACAGCTCACGTCGACCGTGAAAATACTGTAGAAGATTTAAACCCATTAAATAACGTTAAAACAATGAGTGTCGAATATAAAGATATCTTTCCGGTGATGGGAAATTATCCTGGTTTAGTAAATATCATGGAAATTGTTATTTGGATACTAGAAAAACTGGGGCTTCTATAATTTTTCCATAATTTTTTCTTCAGTGATATAACCTGTTACATATTCTTTAGGTGTTACATCAAATGCAGGGTTACAAACCATTGTCCAGTCAGGCATAATTTTATGGTCGTTTATTATAGATAGTTCTTCTCTACTTCTTTCTTCTATCTCTATTTCCTCACCGCTTTTTATTGTTTTATCAAATGTACTGATTGGTGCTGCTACATAAAATGGGATATTATTTTCATGTGCGACAACTGCTTTTTCATATGTGCCAATTTTATTTGCAAAATCCCCGTTCGAGGCTATACGATCGGCACCAGTTATAACCATGTCAATCTCGCCTTTTCTCATAAAATAACCTGCAGCGTTATCAGCAATGACTGCGTGATCTATCCCTTCTTGTTCTAACTCCCAATCTGTCAAAAGACCCTGACAGCGCGGTCTTGTTTCATCAGCATAGACAAAAAACTTTTTTCCTTTACGATGTGCTACATAGAAAGGTGCAAGAGCAGTACCCCAGTCTACTGTGGCAAGAGCACCTGCATTACAATGTGTTAGGATATTCATACCATTTTTTATTAGTTTTTCACCATTTATCCCTATCCTATGGCATCTATCAATAATGTCGTTAACATATCTGTTTGCAGAACCTAGTGGATCTTTACCCTTTTTTATTTCATTGAGCATGTAATCAATTGCATAGAATAAATCATATGCAGTAGGACGTGTTTTCCTAAGGATTTCTGCGGTTCTTTCAAGATTTTCTTTACCTAAAACCATACCATATACTGCTGCTGCACCTATTGCTGGTGCACCACGAACAACCATATCTTTTATTGCAAAAGCACATTCTTCTACTGTTTCTGCAGTAAAATATTCTATTTTGTATGGAAGTTTTCTCTGATCGATAAAAACTATTTTATTTTTTTCAAACCATAATGCTTTTTTGTCTTCACCATTAATTTTCATTTTTTTTCCTCATAAAATCTTGTGATTATACTCTCTATCTCATCTATTTTTTTTCCAACAAACATTATACCATTATTTTTAATTCCAATTATTTTACTGTTTTTCAGCTCTTTTAATACTTTTTTTATGAATTCAATACTGTTTATTGGTAGCTTTTCATCTAAAATAGGTATTTTATTTTTTATTTTTTCTAATAATTCATCGTTTTTTATTTGAACAATAACTTTTATATCCTCTCTTGCATGATGTATCATAAAATGCAATGTCGACTCAATTTTAGGATCTGCTTTACCTATAATTAATAGATTGTTTTTCACAGGATCATAGTCAGCTATTTCTAAAAGCTCTTCTCTTTTGATATTTGAAAAATCTTGTACTATACTGTTTATGAGCATTCTTTTACCGTACGTAAAACTAATAGTTGCCCCTTTTTTGTTTTGTAAAATTTTTTTTTGTTTTAATTTTTTCACTATCCTTAGTAGATCAGGTATCAAAGGACAGTTTGTTTCTTCTTTAGATGTATAAAATACTTGAATGGGCAAGGCTTTTATTTTTTTGTCTTTCATCAAAACCTGTAAAAACCCATTCCTTTTTAAATTTTTTATCTTAAGCCTTGGATATATTGTCTAATGTGGCTTGATTGAAGATATACCTCTGTAAGTTCATTTGCTGTTTCTTTGTCTATGCCTTGTTTTCTCAGTTCTTTTTTAAATGTTTTTCCTGCTTTTTGCGCATCTTTTTTAAATCTTAGGAGATTAGTAGCAAGTCTTATTGTTAAACCGGGTATTGAGGGAAGTAACATACCAAATAATTTTATTGGACGAAAATCCCCTTCAGTTTTTGTTTCTTCTTTCATTTTTTTTCCGTTGTTTTTTGCTTTTTATTCATGATGATTGTGCTGTCCAACGTTTTTCATCATTTTTCCAAGGTTTAATGTGGATAGGTATTGGCTTGTTAGCTCATATGCTTGTTCATCATTCATTCCTGCTTTTTTAAGTTCCTTATAAAATATTGCTGCTGCTTCTGCGTATTGTTTTGCGCTTTCTGGGCTGTATAAAAGACTACTTAGTTCTTTTAAAAGTCCTGGTATTTTTTGTCCTACAACATCCAATATTTCTTTTATTTTTTCTGGGTCTGGCATATTTTCATGTTTATTCATTTTTTATTTCCTCCATATTTTTCTTTTAATTCTCATATTAGTGTTAGGTAGGTCATTTTATATATTAAATCCGAGCATTTGTGACCATTTCTTGATCACTTTGTCTGAAAGTTTGTATACATATGTTTTTCTCTTAAGATTTTTTTTAACGATATTTTTTTCTAGCAGGTCGTTTAATTTTTCTCTTATTATTCTTCTTGATGCGGTACCTCTCTTGTTTCTTACTAGTTCTGTGATTTGTGATATATTTTGATCGGTTCTTTCCATTAGTACTCTTACAATCTCTCTACTTATATTGTCTTTTACCTCTGGTAATATCATATCTGGTGTTAAACCACCGTGTTCCATTAGAATACCTGTTAATTTTAGATAATTCTGTGTGGTTTTACTTGCGTCTCTTAGTGGTTTTAATACTGAAGAAAGCATTTTTTCGAGTTGGCTAATCCTTTTATTTAGTTCTTTCACTTCTTTTTCTAGATCTTTTTTCACAATAGTGGCATTAAATATTAGTAAAAAGAATTTTTGATTACGGTTTTATAATTATATGATAAATTTAATATATATAAAAGGCTAATAATATTAATATGGATAAAAAATATTTCAAATCTTTTGCGATTATCACAATATCTTTACTTGTTCTCTCTAGTTCTTTATCTGTTAACGCAAGTTTTACTATACAAAATAAAAAAACAAATATTGAAAAAGAAGACTTATCAGATGATGATTTTTTCAATCAAAAAATTAGGTTTCTCATGAGATTAGCTCATTTTCCATCAATGGTTTCCTGTATAATAAAAAACAATAGCATTGTCTGGTCAAACTCTTATGGAAAATATAATATTTTAACAAGAAGAACACCTAGTTTAGATACAGTTTATATGGTGGCATCAATCTCAAAATCAATTACAGGAACGGCATTTATGCAAATATATGAAAAAGGTTTATTTGATCTAGATGACGATGTAAATGATTATCTTAATTTTAGTTTAAGAAATCCAAAGTATCCCGATGTAAATATTACGTTTAGAATGCTACTTTCTCATCAATCAAGTCTTTCAGAGTGTGATTTTTTTGATAATTTAATTTTAATGTATGTTGATTCGAAAATATTTCCTGAATACCCTTATCCTTTTGTAAAAGAATATTTGATTCCAGGTGGAAGTATATACAAACCTTCTGTCTGGTTGGATCAAAAACCAGGTGAAAAATCAGCTTATTCAAACTTTAATTTTGCGTTACTTGAACTTTTATTTAAGATACTAACAGATAAATCAATTGAAGAATATTGTAAAGAAAATATCTTTGATCCACTTAAAATGTATAACACTAGTTTTGATTTTTCTGATTTTGATAGGACACAAATGGCGACCCCCTATCTTCATTTAGGATTTTTTTATTTACCAGTCCCTCATTACAATCCTTTCTCTGCTGGAGGAGGGGTACGTTCAACTGTTAATGATATGTCTCATTATTTAATCGCTCATATGAATGGGGGAGTCTACAACGATACTAGGATCCTAAATGAATCTAGTGTTAATCTTATGCACGAAATTCAATACCCTGGTTATGGTGATGGTCATGAGTTTGGTCTGGGATGGATGTATTTCAATATTAGCGGGACTATATTACATGGGCATGGTGGTTCATATCCTGGATGTGATTCAAATATGCTTATTAATGACGATGTAGGAATAATATTTGTGGCAAATAATATGGTCCAACCCTTTAGAAAAATAGAATTTTCTGCATACAAATCAATACGAGATCTTTTAATTAATAAAGCAACTGAAATCTAAAAATAAGAAATTTAAAAAATTAATTTAACTATCTTATAACTATTATCAGTTTTATTATTGCTAACTTCTGTATTATCCGTGTTAATATTTGTTTTTTTAAGGAATTGTATGTAAATTACATTTTTTTTATTTTTTTATAATACAACAATAAAATACATAATAATGTCTAATTTTTAACTGTTTTTTTAAAAAATACGCCGAGGAGGAGATTTGAACTCCTGAGGGGTCGAAACCCCACGAGCTTTCCAGGCTCGCGCCGTACCAGGCTGGGCCACCTCGGCAAAAAAGTATTCAAAGGTAAAATAAAAACATCTATTAAGGTTTTTTCCAAACAGAAGGATAAGTATCTTTTTTCATAATCACTTTTTCAAGAACAGCGCATTCTCCTTTTTTCTTTCTAACTATGTCCTCTGTTGAAAAAATCATTTTAACAACTGCTACAGCTTCCCCCTTAAGGGTTTTTACTAAAGAACTATCATCTTTCTTTAGATCTGAATCAATTTCCACGACCCCTGGTATCATCAAATTTGCCCCGTGACACAATGCATCAACTGCGCTGTCAGATATAATTATTTTTGGTAAATAATTAAGTATTTTTTCCACTGGTTTCAAAATTTCTTTTAAATAGCTTTCATCCTCATCATCTTTATAGAACACTATAGCATCTTTTAGATCCTGAAGATAAATACTATTTGTTTCATTGATGTGACCTACTCTGGTCCGACGTAATTTTACCAGATGAGCATTGGTTTTAAGTTTTTTCCCAATACTGACTACCAGTGTTCTAATATATGTCCCTGATTCACAACCTATTTTTAATAATACATTTCTATCTTTAATCTGCAGTATATCGATATAATAAATAGTTCTTTTTCTCTTCCTTCTTTTAACAGCAGATCTAACAGGTGGAACCTGGGTGATTTTTCCTACAAAACTTTTGCAGACATCTATTATTTCTTTTTCTTCAATATCTTTATGAAGCTTCATTAGAGCAACATATTCTTTACCTGCAGGTAACAAAAATTGCAGTATCTTTGTAGCGTTTCCTATGCCTATTGGTAATACACCTGTAACCTTCGGGTCTAGTGTTCCACTATGTCCGATTTTTTCTGTTTTTAGTATTTTTTTTACCCAGCTATCAACTTGATGCGAAGTAGGCCCACTTGGTTTATCAAGGTTAACCCAGCTATTTTTCAATAAGTCTTCTACTGTAAGTTCCTCTGGTTTTTTACCATAATTAGGGTTAGTTTTACTTTTTTTTAAAACAATTCTTTTTCTTTTTTTATCAAATGGAAGATTATGTTTTACTTTCATATTTTAACACTCTAAAATAAAAACTTTATACTAAAATCTTTTATTTATTAATTTTTGAAATAATCAAATCTACGATTTCTTCTGGTTTTTTATCTCCTGTGTCAACTACAATATCATATATAGATTTATCACTAAGATCAATATTATAATATTTTTTATATCTAGTTTTCTCACTTTTTTCACGTTTTATTATTTCTTGTTTTCTTTTTTCAAAATCACCGTCTTCCCTTTTAATAACTCTCTTTGTACGAATATCTATGTCTGCGTTTAAAAAAATTTTAATTGCAGAAATATTGTTTTTATAAGAAAGCCATCCTGCAAGTCTTCCTTCTAAAATAATATCATTTTTTCCTTTAAGTATTTCGATTTGTTTATTATCTAGTTCTCTGTCAATTTTACTATTTTTTTCACAATATTTACCAAATTTTTCAAGTGTCATATTATGTTTTTTAGCGAGATTTCTAAAAAGTTCTCCTGAGTAAATATATTCTAATTTTAATTTGTAACTTAACTTTTCTGCAATAGTTGTTTTTCCACTACCTGGTGTTCCACTTATTGTTATAGTGGTCATAAAAAAACCTTGTACAACTTATTTATTTACCAATATTTGGTTTAATTTTTTCTTTAATATTTTTCCACCAGTCTGACCAGCCGATATATTTTAGACCTTGACGTATTATCTGTCCAATTACTATAGAGAATATTAAATAAAGCCATAGCCAGGCTTGACCAAAGTTAAACGGATAACTGAAAAATGATACCCCTTCTGCCCATGGTACAGAGAAATAATAATGTGGAACCGAAAATGCAAGAAAATATCTCAGCCACATAAAAATGGGCCATATAAAAATTATTAGAAATACCATAGGTTTCATCATACCACCGGATGCCTCTGTTTGTTTTTTCATCATCTCAGGCTGCATTTTCATTAGTTTGTTTACACGGTTTGTGTTTCCTTCTCGTCTTGCTTTCTGCATTTCTTTTGAAAAGGCTTTCTGCATTTCTTGGGCTTCACCCATCTTAATCCAATCAGTGAAAAAATTGGTTAAAAGTGATGATAGAGTAACCACAAGTAGGCCTGCTAAAAATACTGTTAAAATAGGATATTCTCCCCCAAAACCAATTACTGGGTAAAAAACAGCGTTTCCAAATACTATGATTGCTGCTTGAACATCAGGATTACTAAATACAAACATTATTAAAAAAAACATTACTAATATCAATAGGAGTGTACTTCCTTGTGCTTTATTATCTATTTTTTTAAACATATCAATATACCTTTTTTCTAAATACAGTTGTACTATATTTATTTTAACACTGGGCTTGCCTGTTTTACAGCTTCATCAAGCCTTTCATCATGGTTGAAAACTATTTTAACAGTTGCACCGGATAGTGCTGCATATGACATAGCAGCTGCTCGGTTCATCATCTGGTGTTCATTTATTTGCTCTTCGGAATCTGGATCACGATTACGAGTGGCATCATTTGCACGTCTGTTATATATCTCTTTTGGACCGGCCTCTACAAGTACGATTGCTGTAGGGTTTATTTTTTTTATTACCCATTCCGGCAGGCCAGGCATATAACCTTTTGGTGTTTTTATTGTACAATGAGTATCAAGAATTACGTTTCCCATTGAACCTATCTTTTGAGCGGCTTTTATTTGAAGATCCTTCTGTTCTTTGAGTGATAGTTTTCTCATATCATCCCTGTCTTTTACAAGACCTTCAGATTCTGCGATTTCAAACATTACTGTGCCCATTGTTACAAAATCTATGTCCATTCCTTCAGCAGCTTTTTTCATAACCGTTGTTTTACCGACACCTGGTATACCTGTTACAACAATGACTCCCATAATTTTTCACCTATTTTTCTTATTCATTTCCAAAAAAGCCACGTAATACTGGATGCATCTCCATAGCTTGTTCTTTTGCAATATCCTCATAAAGTCTAATTAAAATACCAACAGTAAGAAGCAATCCTGTACCACTTGCATTACCAACCGTCCCTACCATATCTGCAAAACCAGCAAGGGCACCCACTGCAAAACCACCTATAACAGTAACCACAGGAATGTATCTTTCTAAAACTCTTCTTAACACACGTGGGTCTCGTCTGAAACCTGGAATCTGCATACCACTACTCTGAATTTGTCTTGCCACAGCGGAGGGTCCCATATCTGTTGTTTCAATCCAAAATTTAGCAAAAAGAATAGAACCAATAATCAAAACAGACATATATACTACAACTTTAAGTGCATACTGTATAGAGCTATGTACGCCGTCACCACCGGCAAGAATAGGCAGTAACCAGTTATTTACACCACCAGGACTACTTAAATACCATGCTCCTCCACCTATAGCCTGGGTACTTCCTCCAGGTTGGAGGTTATACGTTCCAAGCCACCATTGCCCTCCGAGAAGAGGAATGTTTTTAGCTCTCCATAAAATCATGGCAAACATGTTAATGTTTGCAAGTAAAGCTGACATTAAAATTACAGGTATATTAGATGCATAAATTAATCTAATTGGATAACGTCCCCGTGCACCACGTACACGTCCATGTGCAAGAGGAAGCTCAATTCTACTAGATTCAGCATACACAACAATTAAAAATATTATAATAGTGCCAATTAGTGGCACGATTGCATTTTGATAGTAACTACCACCTAGAAAGATCTGTTGATATCCCCCTCCAACCAAATCCTGTAAATTATAATTTAATCCAAGATAAAAAGTACCGGGTATAACTCCAGCTGGTGGATTACTAGTAGTCCATTCAGCTCCACCCTGTACTGGTAACCAGTTAAATAAACCTGTGAAAATTGCTTGTGATACACCTGCTGCGATAAATAGAGAGATACCTGAACCAATACCCCACTTAGATATTAGCTCATCCATGAAAAATACAAGTAATGCACCTATAACTAATTGCATTACAATTGCAAAAGCAGCCCATTCTCCCCCAACAGCTAATTCAAAAGCCTCACTTGGCTGTAAATAACCATAGATCTGAGGTACTGCTTCAACAAAGATCATTACAATGACAAGTACCTTCTGGGTTCCCTGATAGATTGCTTTATCTTCTTTTTTCTGTAAATCAAGATTTATAATCTTTGCACCAACAAAAAGCTGCAAAATAATAGATGCAGTAACAATGGGTCCTATTCCAAGGTGCATAATAGAACCAGAAGCACCAGCCATAATAAACCGGTATTGTTCAAACATATCAATGGTGCCGGTTTCAAGACCATAAATCATGACGTTAGTAAGTATGAAATATAAAATAAGACAGAAAAGAGTCCACATTATTTTTGTTCTAAAAGTAATATGTCCCTCTGGTTTTGTTACTGCAGGCCATCTCTCAATAATAGGCTTTAATGCATATAACCGGCTCTTTTTTTCCTCTGCCATCCTTCAAACCCTAAATAATTTTTATTCTTGTTTTTTATCTTTTGTTTCTTTTTTGGGTAATATAATTTCTCCGTTTTTATCTTCAATTTTTTTAATTGCTCTCTCTGAAGCATTATTAACTTTGACTTTAAGTTTACTATTTATTTCTCCACTTCCAAGTAATTTATCAAATCCTTCCTTTGTAAGATCAATAGTTTTTGTATCGGGAAAGAGTTCTTCTAGTTCACCAACGTTTATTGTTTTAACTTCTTTTTTTGTACCTTGCGGTCTTTTAAAACCTTTATTCCCAAAATGATCTGGCATATTTTTCTTCATATACATGTATCTATGTTTCAAAAGGCCCGCGTTCCCTCTGCCGCCTTTCAATCCAGCACCACGACCTGCTTTTTTACCACGGCCATGGGTCATTGATCCTCTGAATTTTTTGGTTTTTTTTCGTCCCACTTATATCACTTTCCAATTTTTTTAGAGTTTCTAGGTCGAAAGCAGATAAGATAATCTATTATTATACTTTCGGCTAGTTTTTAAATATTTTTATGACTCAGGGTCTATATATCCAATGGTCTTCATTATAAATACAGGTTTATTATTTTTTTTGGCTGTTTCTTGCGCTATTTTTTTTGCATCTGTTAGTTTACAGCTACCTAGATCGTTTATATTTTCTCCGTCGTCTAGTACATATTCTTCCTGTGAAGACTTGACATATCTCATATTTTTTTTCCTCTTGAAATCATGCCTATAATTAATTATTCTCTGGTTTTTAAAATGAACTAATTTTTTTTATTTCTTTTTTCCTAGTAAAAATTTTTTGTTTTTACCTAAATCTATAAATAAATCTGCTACTTCGACTAATTTATGTGATGTAGTCTTTTTGAAGGCAATTACTTCTGTTCTGCAACCTAGACTTTTTGCGTGTTCAAGCAAATCTGAAAAATCTCCATCTCCGCTAATTAATACTATTGTATCAAGTTTAGGTGCAAGTCTCATTACATCCATTGCTATTCCTACATCCCAGTCTCCTTTCTTTGCTCCACCATAAAATACTTGCAAATCTTTTGATTTTATTTCGAATCCCATTTCTTCAAGTGCTTCATAAAAAGATTTTTCGTCTTTTTCGTCTGCTTTTATAACATAGGCTATTGCTCTTATGATTTTTCTATTGTCTGTTGCTTCTCTAAGTATATTTTTAAAATTCACTTTTGATTTGTATAGGTTTTTTGCCGAGTAATACATGTTTTGTACGTCTACAAAAACACCTATTCTCTGGTTTTTTTGTCTTGCTTTTGTCATATTTTATTTCAACCTTATTTTTCGTAGTTTATAAGCAGGAGTTGTATTTAATTATTTGTTAGTATCAATTTTTAGTAATATTACTTCATATTTCACATGTTTTTTTGTATGAAAATCATAGGTTTTTTTTATTGGAAAAACATATTTTTTCTTAAACGTTATTTCCCCTTTTAGAGAGTTTATCATTAGTTCTAAGAAAGGCAATGTTTCAGTCAAATGTATTGTATAGATTTTTTCCCCTATTTCAAATGCTTTTTCGATAAATTTTCTATCTGCTTTTCTGTTTGTTTTTTGTGCACCAAAAGGCGGATTCATAATAATGGTATCACATTTTTCTCCTACATCGTCTATATCTTTTACATGATAT
>Ga0272442_10000375_pt1 | contig 73829 bp, 62 predicted proteins | sample SSMForm2O_FD_200262 | JGI IMG/M metagenome (GOLD analysis project Ga0272442, IMG submission 200262) | Marine sediment archaeal communities from Little Sippewissett salt marsh, Falmouth, MA, United States - SSM-Form-2O | ecosystem: Environmental > Aquatic > Marine > Wetlands > Sediment ...
CATATTGTGCATGGACAACCGAATCAGGCATCACGAGCGATCCGGCGGCAATCAATGATGAAATCAGTGATGGATGGGTTTCTTTCTGCTTTATCTTCTAACTACTTTATCGGTTGAGCCGATGATCTCGCAATGATAAAGCAATTCAAAAGCGAAAAAAATCGATTTTATTATTGCATTTAATTAATAATATATTTATATATAAATTATATTTTTTCAAGAAATTTACATATCAAGTATTCGAACGACTTTTCAAATCATCGGCATTTATAAATAATAGGCCTCAGCAATAGAATCATTCATAATTCAAAAATGGAGGTAAATATGATTCAGAGATCCAAAAGAGTGGCATGGCTGTTCCTCTGTCTTCTGTTTGGAATGTTGGTTCTGTCCTGTGGAGGACAACTCCAAACGGTGAAAGGTAACATTTACAAGCTGGGCAGAACTGATTTTACCAAATTCAGTTATGCAATTCTTCCTTTCAAAAGCGCCAGCGAGGGCAAGACCGGTACCATCCGGGTTTCAACGGACGGCAATGCAATCGCCGATTTATTGACCATCCAGTTGCTCTATAATGGCTACGATGTCATGGAAAGAGACAAAATCAATTACATTTTGGAAGAACAGAAATTAACACAGACTTTTTCACAGGATGAAAGTGAACTGGCAAAAATCGGGAAAATCCTGGGCGTGGACTGCATTATTACAGGCTCTGTCATTCAGTATGAATATGATTATAAACGCGGTCAGTGGATGATGGCAATGGGGGTAACCGCCCGCATTCTGAATGTTGAAACAGGAAAAGTCTTACTGGTATGCTCCTCAGCTTATCACGGTGATAACATTGCCGAAACCCTGAATGGTATTGGCATGGCAATTACGGACGCATTAACGGAGGAAAGAGTCTATGTGTGGCAATAAAAAGATAGTATCGGTCATTATTTTATTCTTTTTGTTTTCTCTGATTCATGCGCATGCGGCTTCAGACGGAATTCCGGCAAAAAGTTTCCGGTTGGGAATGGACATTGAACCGGGATTTAAATTTGTCGGGCCGAGCGGTTTTCATATGAAAATGGGAATCTCTTTAAAATTTGATGACAAATTCAGTGTGATCCCCTATTTTGCCATGTATCCGGATGAACAGGAAGAGGAATATTCATATTATAATGATTATTATCCTTATAATACTTATCCCGGTATGGACCATTCTGGTGACACCTATACAAGTTCCGAAGTCGTTGTGGATGCAGGGGTCATTTTTCGTTTTGAATTTCCCAAAAAAATCGTAAGAAAATCAACCATGTATGAATATGACGTAGTGAGCCGTCGATTTCTCCATTACTACTATTATACCCGGTTCCGTCCCTATTTCCAGTTTATATTAGGTTCGTTTATGGGCGCCGGAGGCGGATTTAATTATTATTTTAACAGCAATGCATCCTTCGGCCTGGGAATGGATATCGGGTACAACCTTGCGGCGGAAGAAGGATTCGGCATTATTCCCAAAGCAATTGTCACCGTTGCAATGTAGATGATTCGATCAGCAGGTTCCCGCGTCGATCTCTGCGGGAACCTGTTCTTTGATACATGATGACATTTCCCGCAACTGTTCAATGAAGAAACAGGGCCATCAAGGAGGCAACCATGGTTAAATGGTATTGTCAATGCGTTGGACTGATTTTGCTTATGTTAAACATCCTTGTCTGTAGTAAAAAAGAGCCGACAACTGCTCCCACATATTCAGAAAATGATGTAATTAATCTGTTAACACCGGCAAATCATGCCACAGAACAAGACCTGGCACTGAATCTGACATGGGATTGTGCCGATACGGCGCAGGTGGATGTCTACTTCGATACCGTGAATCCACCGAAAAATACAATTGCCACAGACACTTCGCTACAATCAATCCATGTATCCGGGCTCTTGAATAAAACAACTTATTATTGGCAAATCGTTGCAAAATATACTGCTGACGACAGCGTTCAAAGCAATGTCTACGCATTTTCAACAAAAAACAAATTCTCTTCCGGCTTGAAATTAACCCAACAACTTATTGAAACGGACCTGCCCTGTTTTGTGAATATCATGTTTCAGGTGACCGATATGAATGATCTGGGCATTGATTATCTGCAAACGGAGGATTTCAGCGTGTTTGAGGATGATCAACCCGTGTCCCCGACAGAATCGGCGATGCATATCAGAAAAAAGGACCAAATACCCTATACATTGAAAACTGTTTTACTTCTGGATAACAGTGCCAGTGTGGGCGCCAATCTTCAGGAAATAAAAAATGCGGCCATTGCGCTTGTCCAGAATATCGAATCGCAGCAGCAAATCGCTGTATATAAATTTTCCGATACCCCTGTTTTGATTCAGGACTTTACTCAGGACGTCTCGTCACTGACCAGTGCAATCAATTCAATCTCACTGGGCTATGCCACCACAGATTTATATGGTTCTGTCATTAAAGGTGTTTCAAGATGGGAAGACATCTATTCAACCAATGAGGTACAGCAGGGCTTCCTGATCGCTCTCACGGACGGGAGTGATACACAGGGCTCGCATACACTGAGTGCCGCAACAAGGGCCCGCGGATTAAAAAAAGTATATACCATTGGACTGGGCAGTGAAATTGATCCGGCCGTGCTTCAGGAACTCGGGAATGCCGGTTTCTATTCAATTACGGATATTAATAATCTGGCCACAAAATTTACAGAGATACAGTATGATATGGCCCAGTATGCGAATAGTTTTTACTGGCTCAACTATATGAGCCCCAAGCGAGGCAGTAAAACCCATACATTAGAGCTGTATATTAAAAATAATCCGAATCCAAATTATATCTCAGGCAGTTTCAACAGTGCTTCATTCTATTCTGTATACTCGGGACTCTATATCAATCCAACCGATCTGCAGCCGTATGGAACCGACACACTGACTGTTTCAGAGTATGATACAACTACAATCAACGCCGTCACCTATCTGGGGAACAATCCTCCCGATTATCAATGGTCATCAGGAAATAAAAATTACATAACCGTTCATCCAAATGACAATGATCCTTCAATCGCGCAGATTATTGCTCTGGTCGACAGTGGAAAAACAACAACCCTTACCTTGAATGATGTCTCGAATGATTTAACCACGACCATTACCGTCATCATCTCGAAGGATCATTTTTTCATTGAAGATTTCGAGACAGGAACGCTTTCACCGGTTTGGAGCAATACGGGCAATATCGAATGGTCTGTGACAGACGTCTCTTCTTATGAGGGCACTTACAGTGTGACTTGCGGAAATTCATATTATAATACTGCGAATTTAGAAAGGGAGATTGCCGTACCTTCGAATACTATAATTACCATTTCCATGTATACGCGGGAAACAGATACATCCGGCAGCGGACATCTTTATATCAATGATAATTCGATTGGCAGCTGGGATAATAATTCTTCAAACTGGTCGAAAGAAACAATCACCTTTAATAATGGGGACAACAAAACCCTGAAATTCAGATGGTATTATTATACTTACAATTACGGCCAGGTATATATTGATAATATTGAGGTGACCTGGTAGATGTTCTGCGAGGATGGCTGTCTGAAAAGTAAATTTTTAGTTGAGAACCGGAATTTAGTAATTTCTAAGTCCGAGCGGTTTTCAGAAGGTCACCCTTTTAATAATACATGAATATAAATATTCAGGCAGTATTAAAATAAAGGATCGATAAAAAAGGATTCAAAAACATAAAAAGGTGAACTTCCAGACCGACAGTCCTCCTGCCGCTGAATTGGAATGCCATATTTGAGCAGTAACTCTTCTTCTTTTCCAAACAGCTTCTCCCCAGGGAAATTAACCAGAGGGATATACCGCGTCCTGTTTTATTTAGAATGATCCATTGTACCCCCAAGAAAGAACCCATGACATGACTGATCCACCCCTAAAAGACGCAGCGTACTGGATTGAGAAACTCGGCCTGAAACCGCATCCCGAGGGCGGATATTATCATGAAGTATTCGCGGGATCCGAGTCCATTCAAACAGAAGCCCTGCCTGCCGGATATGCCGGTCCGAGAAAAACCTACACATCCATCTACTTTTTACTGGAAAGTGGTCAGATCTCGCGTCTTCATCGTTTGAAATCGGATGAACTCTGGAATTTTTATACAGGAAACCCGATATGGATTCATGTGATCCGGCCCGACGGCATCCATGAAGAACGAAAGCTGGGACCCGATCCGGAGCAGGGCCAGGCGTTTCAGCACTGTATTCCGGGAGGATGCTGGTTCGGAAGCATGATCGATGGGCCCGGCAGTTATGCTTTGGCCGGCTGTTTTGTCGCACCGGGATTTGATTTTCAGGATTTTAAACTGGGAAACAGGGAATCGCTGATCCGTATGTTTCCTCAGCATCGGGCGATTATTCAGAAGCTGACCGGTTAAGTCATCCGGAAAGCGGCCCGTACTGAATAACTTTGCCAGTGAACTTGTACACGCTGGTTCAGAATCAGGGGTAGGCATATGACAGCTTTTCCGGCTCATAAAAAGAAAGGACATCTGATGAAAAATCGCAGAAGCGCAACATCGATAGTCGTCCCCCTGATCATGATCCCTGTCATTTTCACAGCATTAGATGCGTCAGAATCGGACGAATTTGCTGATCTGGTATTCATTAACGGAAAAATCATCACCGTGGACGCAGAGGATCATATTGTTCAGGCCGTTGCAGTGAAAGACAGCCTGATCTATGCCGTGGGAACGACTGCGGAAATGATGACATTGGTTGGAGATTCAACAGAGGTGCACAACCTGAACGGCCGGTGCATGACACCCGGCATGATCGATGCACACACCCATCTCATGTACTATGGTCAGGGCGAGATTGACTATGTGAACTTACGCCCCCCGGAAGTGCAGACCATTGAAGATCTGGTTGCAAAAATTGAAACGCGGATAAAAAGTATTGAATCGGGTGAGTGGGTCATCGGAGACGGTTATTTCAAACTGGAACGCATGCCGACGCGCTATGACCTGGATCCGGTCTCACCGGATAATCCTGTATTTTTAAACAGCCTTGGCGGACATTACGGTACAGCCAACAGCAAAGCCCTGGAAATTGCTGATATTGATTCTTCAACTGAGGATCCGCTGGGGGGACTCATACAAAGAGATTCGACAGGGATTCCCAATGGATTGTTCTGGAACCATCCGGCAATGGATCTGGTCAGACAATATATTCCTCCGCTTGATGAAACAGTATTAACTGAATGCGTCCTCTACGCGCAGGAAAAATATCTGAATTACGGGATTACCAGCTTTCAGGATGTGAACTGCAGAGGCATATCCAGATTAACAGGATATATCAATGCTGTGGATTCTTTAAAAATCCGGGGATATTTATCTTTTACCATTGAAAAATCAAGAGACGCGGCTTTCAGCATTGAAAACCTGGAGCCTTATCAGGGACCATGGTTATCGCTGATCAGTGATAAATTCCTGCTGGATGGCCAGCCGCCCACATCATTTACCTATGATCTGCATTTAGGTCCCACCTACGAAATGCCGACATGGGATCCGGATACTTTAAAACAGGTCGTTAAGGAGCTTCATCGTGCCGGCCATCAAATCGCCATTCATGTAATGGGAGATGCGGCTATCGATCTGGCGCTCGATGCCATTGAAGAAGCGCTGAATGACACACCCAAACCCGACCACCGTCATCGCCTGGAGCACGTCATGATCCCCACGGAAGCAGCGATTCAGCGCATGGCGCAACTGGGCGTCATTGCCTCGTTACAACCCGCAGCCATTTATGAAAGCGGAGATTTCTATATAAAAATCTGGGGTACCGAAACAGCAAAACGGCTAAAACCTCTGCGATCCCTGTTGGATGCCGGTGTTCATATTGCGCTGGGGACCGATTATCCGACCGTTCCGCGATTGCATCCGAAATATACCTTGTGGGCTTCCCTGGTACGGAGAACTTCGGGCGGTATCACAATTGCTCCCGAAGAAAGCATCACCATTCAGGAAGCCTTAAGAGCTCATACCATGGGTTCGGCCTATGCCGCCTTTGAGGAGGATGTCAAAGGCTCAATTGAAGTCGGAAAATATGCCGACATGACAATCTGGTCGGATGATCTGTACTCGGTTCCAGTCAGTGAACTCCCCAATTTATGGATCAGAGGCGTGGTCATCGGGGGGACAGTTTATGACAATTCCAATGCCGCCGTGGTAAACGATAAACATACCAGGCTCCCTGAAAATATTGAACTTTATTATAACTATCCCAATCCTTTTAATCCGTCAACCAATATCGCTTACAATCTGGAAAATTCTGGACATACCAGTTTAAAAATCTACAACGCTCTTGGACAAATTGTACGCGTTCTGGTGAATCATACCCAGTTGCCGGGAAAACACGTGGTCCCATGGAACGGCCTGGATAACAAAGGAAGCCATGTCCCTTCAGGGCACTATTATTTTGAGCTGGCACAGGGAGACAACATCATTATTAAGAAAGCACTGCTTTTAAAATAGATGGTTTCGGGAATGGTAAAATATATCAGACGCGATACACAAAGAATGAAAACCGGATGAATATACTCCGATTCCTGTTATATCAGCAATTGCATTCAATCGTTTTTAAAGATCATCTTTAAATGAGTATTGAAGGGAGGCTTTACAATGTCAAAAGCACTCAAAATCAGCGTGGTCTTAATGTTGATCATGGCTCTATTCCGCATCTCTGCAAGCATTCAAATGGTTGTGACCGGTGAGAAAGATCTGGATGCTGCCGTACTATTCATACTCAACGCAATCGCGGTGATCGGTATTACTCTGGGAGCCTATCAAAAAGGAGAAAAATGGTCCTGGTGGACGCTGCTGATCATCGTCATGACACCGCCTATATACTGCATTCTCGCCCATGGATGGCTGGCATGGAATATTGTGGGTCTGGTATTGTCAACGCTCCCGGTCGTCATCCCTGCTAAAACGATTCTTTGTCCAAAGAGCGCTTAGCAGGATCCGGTTTACTCAACCAGTGTCACGCTTTTCGAAAGCACAATTTCCTGTGATGATTTTCCAATTAAAATCACGAACGTACCCGGTTCCACCATCCAGTCGCTGAACTCCGGATGCCAGAATGCGAAGGCGTCCTGACCAAGTTCAAACACAACGGTTTTTGCTTCTCCCGGCTCAAGAAGGACTTTGTCGAATGCCTTCAATTCCTTCTCGGGACGCGGCAGCGAACATGCTTCATCCCGGACATAAAGCTGAACGGTCTCTGCCCCTTCTCTGTCTCCGGTATTTTTAATTTGAACCGCAACACGGACGGGCATCCCTATCTTGACTTCTGTTTCCGGAATCCGGAGGTCTGCATATTCGAACTGTGTGTAAGACAATCCATGGCCAAATGGATACAAAGGCGCAATTCCCTGATGCTCATACCAGCGATATCCGATAAAAATATCTTCAGTGTATTCCACATCATATAAAGCGTGCTCATACTCTTTCTCTTTCGGCCAGCCCTGATAAAGCTGCTCCCCTTCCGGAATATAACCGTATCCGGGTGAGTCCTCGAACCGTTTTTCAATGGTGATGGGCAGTTTTCCCGACGGACTGATCTTTCCTGAAAGGATTTCAGCGAGGGCCATGCTGCCGATCTGACCTTTGTACCATGTATAAAGGATGGCCCCGGCTTGAGCCTGCCAGGGACTCATGTTAATCCCGCTTCCTGAATGCACAATCACAACAGAGCGGGGATTCAGCTCAAGGCAGTGCAGGATAAACCGATTGGTCGAATCGGGCAAATCAAAGGGCCGGTCCCATCCCTCGCTGTCACTCGTACCGGTGTTGACGAGCACAAAATCCGCTTCCTGTATCATTTCGTCCGTTGGATCAGTATCATAGATGATCTTGTCGTCGAATTCTCTTTTCAAAGCGTCTAATACGGTTACGGCGTTATACCCGGCCACATAAGCTGAACCGCCGCCAGCCGCATTTTCAGTGACATACTCGCCTGTGACCAGAATATTTTGTACAGATTCCGGTACGATGGGAAGAACATTGTTATTCTTCAGCAGCACGATTCCCTCACGTGCGGTCTGAAGCGCAATCTGTTCATGCTTCGGAAATTTTTCATAATAACTGTGATCCACCAATGGACGGTTGTATGTACCCATGGCAAAAATCGTGGTCAGGATGGATGCCACCATCCGGTCAATGTCGGATTCCTGAATTTTCCCGGCCTCCAGCAGTGCTTTGGCATTCTTGATCGCATTGGGGCCCGGCATTTCCAGGCCCTGACCGGATTCGATTACTTTTTCTCCGTCCCATACCGAATGCCAATCGGTCATAACCAGCCATTTGAAACCAAGCTGCTCACGGAGCAGATCCCGAATCACGGCCCTGCTCTGTCCCGCCCATTCGCCATTGACCAGATTATAGGATGTCATCACTGCCATGACACCGGCGTCAATACCGGCCTTGAATCCTCTTGAGTAGAGTTCATGAAGTGCACGATCACTGATAATTGAATTGGATCGCCGACGGAAAAAATCCGTATTGTTCGCTACAAAATGTTTCAGTGTTCCTATTGTCCCCGTGGATTGCAATCCTGTAATATAATTCTCGATCATTTTGGATACGAGGGTGGGATCCTCACCGAAATATTCAAAATTACGTCCGCATTGTGACATCCGGTACAGGTTCAGTCCCGGTCCCAGAAGCACGGACACACCACCCACCCTGCACTCCTCACCCACAGCTTCAGCATATTGATAGGCCAGATCCGTATTCCAGGTGGAAGCCAGCAGCAGCGGGCATGGAAAAGCTGTGGATTTCTCCATAGGCTCGATCTCAAAAGTCTCATCTCTGTATGTATTCCGGATATGAACCCCCTGCGTGGCATCCGCCATATACAAATCAGGAAAACCAAACCGCTCCAGTCCGTGAATGTAAAAATGGCGGGTTCCACCGATCATACTGAGTTTTTCATCCAGCGTCAACTGCTGCACGATGGAATCTGCCCGCTGTGACGCGGTTTCAAAAGAGACTGGGGGATAAAATGGTTTTTTCATACTGAATAGCACTCCTGTTAAAATAATGGATTGCAAAAATAAAAAATATATGATTCTTATCATGATGCTCTCCTTGAAGTTATCATAGCGTTTCAAGATATGAAAATTTTATCACGGATTCAAGCAAAACACCATCGAATTGGTTCATTCTAAATACTGATATGTCGAATAAAATATACTGGCTTTAAAAAAATAAATGATTATCTTTAATAGTTAGACAAATTTAACGGAACCGGACCGGATGTATATGAACAGTCGGGCTATCAAATTTATATCAATAATGATTTGAACCAACACTTTCGTTAAAAGTTCAACCATTGTTTGATCAGGAGGTTCGTCAATGCACTACAGGGCACTTGGACGCACAGGCTGGAAAGTTTCTGTCATTGGTTTCGGTTCCTGGGCCATCGGCAGCACCTGGGGTCCCGTAAAAGATGAGGAATCCATAGCAGCTCTGCATCGGGCGGTTGATCTTGGAGTCAACTTTTTTGATACAGCCGATGTTTACGGTGACGGCCGCAGCGAACGGCTGCTTTCACAGCTGCGCCAGGAGCGAAGTGAAACCATCTACATCGCTACAAAAGCCGGACGGAGACTGGATCCTCATCTCGCGGACGGTTACAATAAAAAAAACCTTACAGCGTTTGTCGAACACAGTCTGAAAAATTTAGATACAGAGGTGATCGATTTACTTCAGCTTCACTGCCCGCCGACGGATGTTTATTACCAGCCCGAAGTTTTTGGAATACTCGATGATATGATCAAAGCAGGCAAAATACGCTACTATGGTGTCAGTGTGGAAAAAGTGGAAGAAGCGCTTAAAGCCATCGAATATCCCAATGTGCAGATTGTTCAAATCATTTTTAACATGTTCCGTCATCGTCCCGCCGAACTGTTTTTTGAACAGGCGAAAAAGCGAAAAGTAGGCATTCTGGCACGTGTGCCGCTGGCCTCGGGCCTGCTTACGGGCAAAATGAAACTGGATACTCCGTTTGACTCTGACGACCATCGTGCATTTAACCGATCGGGAGAAGCGTTTGACCGGGGTGAGACTTTTTCGGGAGTTGATTATAAAACAGGCCTGCAAGCAGTTGAAGAGCTGAAGTCGGTTTGTCCGAAAGGAATGAGTCTGGTGCAGTTTGCGCTTCGCTGGATTCTGATGTTTGATGCCGTCACATGCGCCATTCCCGGAGCCAAGCGTCCTTCTCAGGTCGAAGAAAACCTTGCTACCGCCGAACTGCCTCCCCTTTCTGAGGGAACCATGACCCAAGTAAAATCCATCTATGACCGCACTATCCGAAGGCTCGTGCACCATTACTGGTAGCACTGATTATAATTTAACCATAGCCCTGCAAAATACAACAGATTGCCCTGTTGAGGAGGGCGAAGGGCTCTGAACATATCCTTCCAAAGGTTGTCAACAGATCAAAGAAATCAAGAGAATTCTTGAAATTGAAATATTTGCTCAATATATTATTTATTTAAGGCGGATTCAACCAAACAAGGTGTTTTCATGCAAAATGCCAACATTCTGATCGTCGAAGATGAAGTCATTATCGCGTATGATCTTCAACAGAAACTGCAGATGCTGGGGTATCAGGTCACCGACACCTGTACATCTGGTGAAGAGGCGATTAAGAGCGTAAAAAAAAATCTTCCCGATCTTATTCTGATGGACATCCGGCTTCATGGAAAAATGTCAGGAATTGAAGCCGCAGAAACTATTCAAAAATACCATGATATGCCGGTCATTTATCTCACTGCGCACACAGATCAGTCCACACTGGACAAAGCCAAGCATACACGTCCCTATGGTTATCTTGTCAAACCCATTGATGATGAACGAACCCTGTATGGTCCCATAGAAATTGCATTGCACAAGCATCAAATGGAAACCCTTCTTAAAGAAAGGGAGTCCTGGTTTGCTTCAACCTTGCAAAGCATCGAAGATGCTGTCGTCACGGCTGACAGTATCGGAAACATCACTGTCATGAATCCAAAGGCCAGAATGATGACCGGCTATACGAAAACACCGACACCCGAAGAGAGCATAGACGAATTTATCAAGCTGTCATCCAACGGGCAGACAATAATAATTTCTGAATGGATGCAGGACACGATCAAAACGGGCCAATTGATGAATCTTCCTGACAATACATTACTTCACAATTTAAAAGGTTCCCTATTGAATATTGAAGGAACAATTGCACCTATTTTTTCTCCGAAAAATAAGGTGTCCGGAGCGGTGCTTTCTTTTCGGGATATTACCGAACGGAAAAAGATGGAAGACAGGCTTCGCATATCCCAGTATTCTTTGAATCATGTAGGCGAAGGTGCGTTCTGGATCCGAAAAGACGCTTCTTTCGCTGATGCGAATGAAACCGCTTGCAAAATGCTGGTTTATACCCGTTCAAGATTGCTGCAAAAAACCCTTCTTGATGTGGATGTAACCCTGAATATGAAAACCTGGAAAAAATATTGGAATACCCTGAAACGTAAAAAACATCATGTCATGGAAACTGACTGGCTCACTCGGGATGGAAGAAAATTACCTGTTGAAATTATAGGCAACTACCTGGAATACAATGAAAAGGAATATAATTTTGCTGTGGTCCGTGATATCACTGAACGGCACGCGAGCTTCGAGGCTCTGCGTGAAAGCGGGCGCAAACTGAGCCTGTTTGCACGAAATTTCAGGGGTATTGCTTATCAAGTGCAGGCCAAAGGCGAACATGAATATATTATTTCTCATTTGGAAGGAGATCTTGAACGCATTACAGGCTATCCTTCGGAACTGTTTCACACGGGAAAAATGCATTGGAATCAGCTAATTCATCCGGACGATCTGGACAGTGTGATTGCAGAAGACAAGAAAATGATCACCATGTCGGATTATACGGCAGACAATGAGTATCGAATCATTAAAAAGGATAATACAATTCGATGGGTTCGTGATATTGCCCGGGTCATCGAAACTGAAAAAAAACTGGCGTATCAAGGTTCTATTTTTGACATCACAGAGCGGGTGCAGGCAGAACAGGCGCTCAGAGAAAGTGAAGAAAAATACCGAAGCGTTGTTGAGCTGGCAAGTGACGGCATTCTGATTGTTCAGGACGGCTGGATCCGCTTCGCAAATAACCGGTTAATATCCATGTTCAATCTTCCGGCAACCAAAGTGCTGAACAGCCTCTGGCTGGATCATGTTATACAAGATGACAAACCCACAATGTCCGAGCATTTTGAAAAACAGATGCGTAATGAGGACATCAATGAGACTTTTGAGATTCGAATCTGTATTCGTAATCATCAAATATTGCCTGTTGAAATCAGCATGGGCATGATACCCTTCCAGAAAAGTAACGCTTATCTTGTCTTTGTCCGGGATATTCGCGAACGAAAAAAAGTGGAACTGGCCATGCAGCAAGCCCAACGCACCTATCATCTGGCTTCATTGGGTACTCTGGCTGCCGGAATATCTCATGAAATAAACCAACCGCTGACTGCACTAAAAGTTAAAGTGGACGGATTGCTCTATTGGGGGAAGGAAAATCCGAAAATCCTGCAAAAAAATTTAAAGAACAATTTACAGTTTGTCTCTGAGCAGGCCGAAGAAATCAATAAAATAATACAGCACATGCGATCTCTGATCTATCAGGAAAAAGCGCCATTAACTGCAGTCCATATCAATCAAATCATTCATAAAGCCTGTCGCTTTGTGGAGCAGAGGCTCGCTTCTCATGGAATCGTTCTCAAGCTTCAATTATCATCCAGAAATCCCGTCGTGCATGCCATTGAAACGCCTTTGGAACAAATCATCCTAAATCTCATTACCAATGCGATGCATGCCCTGGATCGTCAGGACCAGGAAAATAAAATAATAAAAATTCAAACACAAAAACGAAAGGAATACTGTGACATCCATGTCACGGACAACGGTCCCGGTATTCCTGAAGATCACCTGAACCGTATTTTCGATCCATTATTTACAACTGAGAAGTCCGGAAAAGGCATGGGATTGGGTCTGGCTATTGTGGAAGAATTGCTGCGACAATTCAAGGGGACCATAAAAGCCAAGAATCAAAAATCGGGTGGTGCACAAATGACTGTTCAAATACCTTTAATCAAGGAATGACTGCGGAGTAATCATGCATATATTACTGGTTGAAGACAGTCCAGGCGTTCGGGAAAGCCTTTTAGAGCTGCTGAACAATCTGAGATACAGGGTCACCGGCTGCGAAAACGGACAAGCCGCCATGAACATTTTAGGCCAATCGGATGTCGATGTGGTTTTATCAGACATCATGATGCCTGTCATGAACGGTCATCAATTACTGAAAAATATCAAAGAAAAAGATCTGCTGAAACATATTGAAGTCATCTTGTTTACCGGACATGGGGATATAAAAAGCGCTGTGGAGGCCATGCGAAGCGGTGCTTATGATTATCTGCTCAAACCAGTGGATGTGCAGGAATTGGATGTGGTTTTAAAACGATTGAAAGATCTGGTTCAATTAAAAAAAGAACATCAGCAATTGAGCCTCCATTTTCAGGAAGAAGTTCAAAAAGCCACCCGTGAAATCGAGAGTGAACTGGTTGCTATCCGAAAAGCGCTGGCCCGTGAGGTCGGGACGATTGAAATTGGTATTTTCTCAAAATCAATGAAACAGATATTTAAACGTGCGGAAAAGTTGCATCAAAATCCCGATATTCCTGTACTCATCGAAGGCGAAACGGGTACCGGGAAAGAGTTGGTTGCCCATTTTATACATTATGGATACGGCGATGTGGCCACACCGTTTATTGGATTAAATTGCGCCGCTCTCAGTGCTAACTTATTTGAAAGTGAATTGTTTGGTTATGAACCCGGTGCCTTCACGGGCGGTAATCCCAAAGGACAAAAAGGCAAACTTGAGTTGGCGAACAACGGATCACTCTTTTTAGATGAAATCACAGAAATGCCGAGCGAGCATCAAGCCAAGTTACTCCGGGTGATTCAGGAGCGGGAATTCTTTCACGTTGGTGGTTTAAATAAACAGGAGGCAAAAGTACGATTTATTTGTGCGACTAACCGGAATGTGAAAGAAGCCATTAAAAAACACATCTTTCGTCAGGATCTTTATTTCCGGTTGAATATCGGACATATCCGAATTTCACCATTAAGGGAACGTCCGGAATCCATTTTACCCATGGCCCTTCTGTTCTTAAAGCAACTGACCGAACAGAGGGGAACCCGATTTAAAAAGATCTCTGAAAAGGCCAGCCGGATGCTTCAAAATTACCATTGGCCTGGCAATGTCCGCGAATTGAAAAATTTAATCGAGCGGATTGTTCTTTACTGGGATGATGAAGAAATACAGCCGAGTCATGTGAGTGCCTGCCTTGAGAGCATCCCGGGGCCTCATTTGAGTGAACTCGTGAGGGGAGATCAGGAAATATTGCAGCTGCCAGTAAATCATTTGGATTTAAATAACCATATATTGACCCTAATAAAAAAAGCTTTGGACATGCATCATGGCAACCAGACACAAACCGCCCGGTATCTTGGAATTTCCGTGAGGGTATTGCATACATACATGAAAAAATTATAAGATTAAACATGATTACCTCGAAATAACCACGGTTTTTAAAATATGTGCCCTCAATGAATCGTTGATCCCATCTGACAAATTTGTATACCAATCTGTCAATTCATGCCGCCCTTCGGTGAGATATTGGCTTATTTTTCATCTTATAAATGATACGCCTAAATTCTTTAATATTAATTACCTGAATCGCATATCAATTATAATGGTTTTATTCTGGCATAATTCATGCCTATAAGCATTTATTATATCGTTTGAGAATATCAAAAAAAATGAACCGCTATGTTTATAAAATGATGTGTATCAATGATTATATGTTATGTCCGGTGAGTCAAAAGGAACACCAAAATGCAACTGACCAACGACTTAAAGAAAGAAGGGTTTCCTATGAAACTCCTGATTATTGATGATCAGCCACAGGTGACAAATAGTCTGAAAGAAGCCATAGAACCTGGCGGACATGAATGCATTATCTTCAATCGGCCCCAAAAGGCTGTTAACCATTTTCAAAATGAGTATTTCGATGCAGTTATTACCGATTTAAAAATGCCTGAAATGGATGGCATTCAGGTACTGAAAACGATTCAAAACTATCGCCCGGGCACTCCGGTCATTATCCTTACAGGATATGCCGACACACAAAATGCCATTGAAGCTGTAAATCTTGGTGCATATGCCTTTTTCCAAAAACCGGTTCAAATCCATGAATTGCTGGAATCTCTCAAGCAAATCGAACTCAAGCAGCAGAAGAATCTATTAAAGGAAATTCAATTCAACCAGCTTCAGGCTGAAAAAGAAAAAATGTCCACTGAACTGAAAGAGCGCATTAATCAGACACTTCAGCTCATCAGCAGCTTATTGCGGCTACAATCCGGAAAAATCGAAGACAAGCAGGCACAAAGTGCGCTTCAATCCGCCTATCAACGCATTCATACCATGGCATTGATTCATGAACGTATCTATTCGGAGGGGAATCAGGCTAAACTGAATCTGGCCGATTATATTCAACGATATATGAATACATTTTCACAAATAAAAAAACTGGAAGAAAAAAATATCGTTGTCGATTTACAGCTTGAACCTGTAACAGTCGATGTGAATCATGCCATTCCATGGGGACTCGTATTTAATGAACTTATTGCCAATGCGATTTCTCATGCATTTACAGATACCAACAGCAGTACCAATAAAATCCTAATATCTCTTAACCGAAGCAAGAACAATGACATTACTTTGAAAATCAGTGATAATGGAAAAGGAATCGATAAAAACCTTAATATGGAAAATTGCGGTTCATTGGGCATGAATTTAATCTCAAATATCGTACGATATCAACTCAATGGCAGCATTGACATTCAATCCAAATCCGGCACTTGCGTGCATATATCCAGTCATGCCTGAGAATTACTAAAAATCAATTCGAGAGCCATAGGAAGGAATCATGAAGAATCAAGAAGAGATCAAATACAGTTGGCATCAATGGGTCTGTTTTAAACTGGGAAATGAAGAATTTGGTGTGGACATACTTAAAGTCAGAGAAATTGTTCGTATTCAATCGATTACACATGTTCCCCAGACACCGGATACAGTAGCCGGTGTTATCAATCTGCGTGGCAATGTCATTCCTGTTATCGATTTGCCGAAAAAACTGGGGCTGCCAGAATCCAAACGGGATGATAAAGCCCGGATTATTGTATTTTTCGTCGGTGAAAAATTAATCGGGATGATTGTTGATTATGTTGAACGCGTGCTCCGGATACGGGAAGATCAGATTGAACCGCCCCCGGACATTGGTATGGGCCACCTTCAGGAATATATCACCGGAATGGGTAAAATTGAAAAGGATCTCATCGTTCTCCTCAATATTGGAAAAATATTAACCGAAGAAGAAATTATTCAAATGGAAGACCTGAAAAAATTTAAAAAGGCGACTACCCAGACCAAAACAGCCGGGACAGCACCGAAGAAAAGCGTGCAAAATCCCGTCTCAAAGGTAAAACGCGCATCCGTCAAGGCAACTCAATCAAAGCCTGCAAAATCGAAAAAACCTGTTCAGAAAAAGTCTGTCCAAAAAAAATAAAACCGGGAGAAGCGAATATGACTGTCAAGAAATTCATGGGAACCGCAATCGTTCTATTTTTATGCATGGAGTGCGGATCTGCCCAGCAAACCAAAGATTTAATGTCTATGTCTCTTGAAGATATATTGGACATGAATATATTTTCCGTGTCCAAAAAAGCAGAAAATATCTTTGAATCTCCTCTTTCAGCCTCTGTTATAACAAGAGAAGACATTCTGAATTCCGGTGCCACTACATTTGAAGAGGCCTTGCGTTTGGTGCCGGGACTGATTGTACGGGAAGAGAGCCATGGCAATTTTGACATTCATATTCGGGGCATGGACAATATTCCTCCCGGTAATTTTACATCTTTTACTGAAAACACCATGACCCTGGTCATGATTGACGGAAGAAAAGTATTCAATCATCTCAATGGCGGCACATTTTGGGAAACACTGCCGATCGGACTGGATGAAATCGAACGGATTGAAATTATACGGGGTCCGGCGACATCTCTTTACGGACCCAATGCTGTCACGGGTGTCATCCATTTTATTACCCGGCAGGCCACAGGAGACAAACTGAGTATTTCCGGAAACCTCTGCCAGGGACACCCCAATACATCGATTGGTGAATTGAATGGATTTTATCGGCCGCGGAATAATCTGGGAGTCCGAATAAGCGCCCAGGGAGAACGAAGAGAACGGTTTCAGAACACCTATTACTCCTATCTACATGGATATGATGTGCCCGCTGATTCATTGCGCCCTTATCGGATCGATCCCTCAGTGGATCAAATATATCCTGAAATTAAGGAGCAGAACATTGCCAAAAAGCAATGGAGCGGAACAATCAGCCTGAATTGGGATATTCATGAATCCATTGGGCTGGATTTGAGCGGGGGCTATCAGGATTCCAGGGCACAGTCTGTCTTTATGGAAACATATGCGACACCATTGAGCATTCGCACATCACAAACCAGCTTCCTGAATATGCAGGCATCCATTTACGGCTTTCAGCTTCAATTCTCCGGCCAGACTGGAACACAGGATATGAAGGAAGATTTTGAAATCATATCGAAATTTGACATGCAGGTGCTTGACGGAGCATTGGAATACGCCTGGGAAAAAGGGCCCTTGAAACTACGCCCCGGAATAAACTGGCAGGAAGTCCGGTACAAAGACACTCCTTATCTGACTCCTGAACAACTGGATATGGGGTATCTAAATGCGGAACAGACACTGAGCAACTTTGCCGGTTTCCTGAATACAGAATACCATCCCGTCGATCCGGTTCGCATTATCGCTGCGCTGCGCGAAGACCATTATAATTATCCGGACACTGCTTATATTAATTATCAACTCGCTCTCACGTACAAGATCAACAGGAATAATATCATTCGTGGTGTTTATTCACGCGCCAACCGTGGTCCTTTTTTCATGGATACCTATACTGATGTTTCCGAGACGATTGACGAAATTGAAATTGAATATATGGGCGATAAAAATTTGAAGCTGCCACTGACCGATATGGCTGAAATCGGTTTTCGCAGCCGCCTTTCCAGACGTCTGCAAATGGATGTGGAGCTCTTTTACAACGAAACCCGTGATTTCATAAGTTTAGTACCCTATGTGTTCACACAATCAATTCTGGTTTACGATACTCAAAATAGTGACGCGACCAGCAAACAAGCAGGTGTAAGCGTGAATATCCAGGCCACATTGACCTCAAAACTCAAAGGCCGGCTGTATGGGACTTATCAAAAAACAACCATTGAAAATTTTAAGTATAATACTTCTCCAATTCTTTTTGAAACGGAATTGTTGCCACAATATGAATACAGATCATTTACCCATAAAAACACACCGTCATTTTATGGAGGGGCATTCATAACATACAAACCCATGCCTCAATGGACAATCAACGGAGGACTTTATTATCTGGGAATCCAAATTTACCGGCATGATTATGCCACCACAGATGATTACCCCAACGACGTTACCATAGCTGAGAATCATGGTGAAATTGAACTCAAATCCAGGTTTGTTCCGACAATATATGTGAACTATCGGTTTCTCAAGAATAATTCATTGTATCTGACCATGAAAAATTTTATTACTGATCAACGGGAATTCGGTTTTGCAGAAACAATAGGTTCGTCTGTATTCGGAGGTATCCGGTGGGCATGGGCTCAACCATAATGAGCCAATAAGTATAAGGAAAACCACCATGAAAGTAAAGAAAAACACAGGATTCCTTCTATCGATCCTTCTCACAGGATTTCTTTTCGACCTTCAGTCACAAGAGATAGAAGCGCTGATGCAGATGTCCATCGACGACATCATGAATACTCAGATCTATTCTGCATCGAAAAAATCAGAGAATATTTTTGATTCCCCGGTTTCATCATCCGTATTGACAAAAGAAGAGATACTGAACGCTGGAGTAACCTCAATTATGGAAGCCATGCGACTGATTCCGGGCGTCATCGTGCGTGAACAGACAAACGGCATGTATGACATTCATATCCGGGGCTTCGATAATATTCCCCCAAATGATCTATGGTCAACAACAGTGAATAATATCACATTGGTAATGGTCGACAATCGAATTGTCTATAATTATCTGAACGGCGGTATTTTCTGGGAATTTCTATCCATCGATTTGATCGATGTCGAGCGAATAGAAGTCGTAAGAGGGCCAGCCTCGGCACTTTACGGCCCGAATGCTGTCGCAGGAGTCATCAACATCATCACCCGAAAAACCGGAAAAGAAGGCCTAAGTGTATCGGGACACGCGCAGGCGGGTAATTACAACACACAGATCGGAAATATGGCCATTGGCTATAAGCAAAACACCTTAAGCACACGCATCTCTGCCAATTTTCAAAAAAGAAACCGCTATGAATCGGAATACTATATTTTAAGCAGTCAAACCTACGGGGAGCTCCCTGATTCCGTTATGGCAATGGATACGGGTCAATCTATCACCGGATTGCGTACCCAGTATCCAGATCCTGATCTGTCCATGAATAGATATGGTATCAATGCATCGCTGAATTATCACCCGGGAGAAAACATCCACTTCGATCTCAGTAGCGGATATCAGGATTCTCGTGTGCAGAATCTGTTTGTGGATATTGGTGCCATAAATTTTAAAACTGAGGACGCCTACTCGAAATATGTTAATTTTACGGGGAAAATTCACCGGTTCACTACCCGGGCCTCACTGACAACAGGTGAATATGAATGGCTGTTTGGTGATGTGAACCCAAATAAATATAAAACACTGGATACGGAAGTAGAATACAATATGAATATCAGCCGTCTGAGCATACGTCCAGGTATCAGCTATAAAAATGCAGAGTATGAATTCACAGGCATGAAAGGCAAACAATCCATTTCAACTGTCGGATTTGCATTACGGACGGATTATCAGGGTAAAGCATTTCGTCTCGTAGCGGCTTTACGGGGTGATAAGTACAGTGCCCCTGAAAAAATTTATCCCTCATATCAATTGGCCGCGATAAAAAATCTGGGAGCCAATCATCTGATACGAGCGGTCGTATCGAAAGCCAACCGGGCTGCATTTCTCGCGGACATCTACTTTTATATGGATATTCCACTTCCTCCATTCATTGGTAACAGCATGCTTTTAATCGGAAATGAAAATTTAAAAATGTTAATCATGGATATGGCTGAACTCGGTTATCGGGCAAAACTGATTGATGCCATTCAGGTGGATCTTGAAATTTTTCATGCGCAAACAAAAGATTATGATGACATTTTTCCGAATGGAACCACAAAAACGATGAACGAACGCCTGTATGATATCCTTCAATATCAGAACCTTAAACTCAGAGTAATACAAAATGGAGCAACTTTCAGCATAACCTGGATGCCCATAGACAGACTTCAGGCCAGAGGTTTCATCACGCTGCAGAAAACAGACCTTAAGGATTATGCTCCTGACAGGGATAATAATCCGAATGCGACTGAAAACCGGGAACATAAACAGACACCCGCCTATTTTGGAGGAATTGTAATAACCTATCAACCTATATCAAGGTTGAATTTAAATTTGAATTGCTATTATTATGGCAAACAGACTTTCGATCATCAGGATCATCAATTCACAATTCCCGATTTGTCTCCGGGTACAACCTTTACACTCATTCATGACACAGAAATCGAAAGTAAAATTCTGATGAATTTCGCCTTGACCTATCATCTGCATACAAATATCGATCTGTTTTTTAGCATACGCAACATTTTAGGCGAAGATTCCCAGGAATTCGGGTTTGCAGAGAATACAGACCGTCTCTATCTGGCAGGCCTGCGTTTTGAATATTAATCATGATTCAATCCTGGAGGCAATGATGGCAAAATTGTTCATAAAAATATTTTATTTAATCATGACAGGCATAATCACTGTACTGCCCGTTTCATTAGCAGCACAGACAGAGAATGCACCTGCGAGTCTTGCTGTTGCATTGACCCTGAAATTAACGGCTTTTGAAAAAAATATTTCGTCTTCGGACAGCATTTCAATTTTTGTATTTGGAGCACCAACAGTGGCTGAAGAATTTCAAACCATGATTGGAAATGCTATCGGCAATTCAGCACTGAAAGCCGTTCAGCAGGGAGATACGCTTCCTGAACAACCACCGACAATTCTGTTTATCGGACCGGAAAGTGATATTGATCAGGCGATTACATATTCAAGGCAACATAAGATTCTCAGCATTACTGCAACTCCGGCTTTGGTAAATAAGGGAGTCACCCTGGGCATCGGCGTTGGAAATGACGGAAAACCTGCAATCAAACTGAATCTGACTTCAACCATTGAAGAAGGAATCACATGGAATCCTGCAATTATGAAGATTGCAAAGACAGTTAAATAAGGGTGGAGATTATACAATGTATAAAATATACGCCAAACTCAACAAATTTAACAACACAACAATCAAGTGGAGAATCATCCTTCTCATTGGTTTTATTGGCTTTATTGTCAGTATTCTTCTGGGATTATACTCACCCGGTCGTGCCAGAAAAATGGGAGAGGCGATTCTGAAAAATGATGTAAAGTTTATTGCCAGTCTCCTCGCTGATAACCTGGCCCTTGGTATGCAAACCCGTTTTTTTGACGACGGAGCTTCTCTCCAGCAGACGCTGGATCTTCTGAAATCATCGGAAGAAACAAAAAAAGAAACTGTGAGTCAGGTTACCATATTTGATGAAAACGGCACGTTTATCAAAGATTTGAGAGGTCTGGAACCCATTGAATTCAATCAAACCGAAGAGATAATCCTTATTGAAAAAGGATCTATATTACGTGTATGGACACCGATGCATGATATGGATCAAGCGGTCGTGGGATATTTGGCTATTGATTTCTCCAAAAAATTCTTTAAAGGGCAGGCGGATCAAATTGCATGGCTGGGATTCCTTATTGGAATATTTGTACTGGCGGGCACATTATTCGGTGGTATTCTTCTTGGCCGAAGTGTATCACAAGGTCTGCGTCGGGCGACAAACATTATGATGAATATTGCCGAAGGAGAAGGCGATCTGACACGCCGATTGCCTGTTGAATATGAAGACGAGGTTGGAGAATTGAACCGATGGATTAACGCCTTTATGGATCGGATTCATGATCTGATCGCTCAGGTGAGGGATAACACTGATCAGGTAACCGGGGCCGTCGGTCTTATTACAAATGCGGCCAATGAAATGGCTTCGGGTGCAGAAGAACAAACCGCTCAAGCTTCGGAAGTATCTGCGGGTGTAGAAGAAATGACATCTTCTATCATGCAAACCTCACAAAATGCCGGAGAAACAGCAAAAATCAGCGAAACGGCTACAAGCAAAGCCCAGCAGGGAACGCAAGCCATGCAAATCACAAGGGACGGCATTCGTGATATTGTTACATCAACGGATCGAATGAGGCAAATAATTAAAACGCTGACAGAACGGGCCGGACAGATTGATAAAATCATTCAGGTGATTGATAAAATCGCTGATCAGACAAATCTTCTGGCATTAAATGCCGCTGTCGAGGCCGCCCGCGCCGGTGAACAGGGTAGCGGTTTTGCGGTCGTGGCAGACGAAGTGAGAAAACTGGCTGAACGTACAACAAATGCCACCAAAGAAATCGCTGAAACCATACAGGCGATACAGCAGGACACACATGCTGCTTCAGAATCGATGGACGAAACCAACAGCAAGGTGGCACATGGAGAATGGGCCACAGAGCAGACTGAAAAAGTACTCACAGAAATAGTGGATAATGTAGCAAAAGCCATGGATATGATCCAGCAAATAGCAGCCGCTTCGGAAGAACAAAGCGCAGGCGCTGAAGAAATATCCGGCAGTGTGGAAACCATTTCCAGCATTACCAAACAATCTGCAGTAAACGCTGAAACCATGGCTTCCGCTGCGAATGAGTTGAATAAACAAACAGTTGTTCTTCAGAAGGCAGTCAGCATGTTCAAATTACGAAATTGAAAAATTGATATGGGCACTTGGTCCCAAACCCTGTATCCCTCCCATGCTCAATACTGTCCGGGTGCCCATCTTTTAAAATCATAGAGAGCAGGGCAATATAAACATTTAAATAATAAAGGATGATCCTATGTTTAAACGATTGAAATTTCGAGAAAAGTTATTTTCAATCCCCCTGGCTGTACTCTTTTTATTTTTTACTGCGATCATCAGCATAACCATCATCAACAACAGATCGACACAAAAGCGAAATGATCTCATCAGTGAGGGATACTGCCCGGCTTATATGATCAGCCGGGATATGGCAGAGCAGCTGGCAACGATTAAAATGAAATTCCAGGAATCTGTCTCAACGATGGAAGAAGAAACACTTCAGGAAGCGAATAAAGCAAAAGAGACATTTATCGAGCTGATCGACAGAGGAATAAAAAATCCGGTTCTGCAGAATCGAATCAACATACTTATCAAACGAAAAGAAATATTTGTTGTGTATTACGATCATGCTTATAAAATCAGCAAGCAGATGATGAATGGTTATATGGGAAAAGATATCGTAAACGATCTTAAAATCATGAATGAACAGTATGATCATCTCAAAACTCAGATTGAGCAGGATCGTGTTGTTTTCGAAAATGAAATGAACCTGAATTTTAAAAGAATGAATCAAAGCAACAATCTGTCTCTGATTATTATGATAGGTTTGATCATCATCTCAATGGCATCCATCGGGATTGTCAATTATCACATCACCAATACAATTACACACAATCTCAAGGAAATGGTCAGCATGATGAAATCCATTGCAAAAGGCGAAGGTGACCTGACCCAACGCCTCACAGTCTATTCTCATGATGAACTTGGAGATCTGGCCAACTGGTTCAACCTTTTCGTGGAAAAACTGCACGCCATCATCAGTCAGGTACGGCTTAATACCAATCATGTGTCCAACGCCGTCTCCACAATCAGCGCAACTGCCATACAAATGGCAGCCGGATCGGAAGAACATAATACACAAGCTGGAGAAGTATCCGCCAGTGTTGAAGAGATGACCTCCTCAATTATGCAGAATTCCCAGAATGCGGGAGAAACTGCAAAAATCGCAGAAGACGCCAGCAATCAGGCCAATCAGGGATCAGATACCATAGAAACCACGCGGAAAAACATGGAACGTATTGTTGAAGCATCTCAAAAAATGGAATCCATAATCAAATCATTAACCAACCGGGCTTTGCAAATTGGTGAAATAACCCGGGTCATTGATAAAATCGCTGATCAGACAAATCTTCTGGCATTAAACGCAGCGGTCGAGGCAGCCCGCGCCGGTGAACAGGGCAGCGGCTTTGCAGTCGTGGCAGATGAAGTGCGTAAACTGGCCGAGCGTACTGCAGAATCGACCAGTGAAATTGCAGAAACCATCGAATCGATTCAAAAAGACACGATCGATGCTTCTGAATCCATGATGGAAACCAAGGATGCAGTCGATTCAGGACGAGAATCAACAAAACAGGCAGAGCAGTCTTTAAGGCAAATATTAAATTCTGTCAATCAATCGGTGGATATGATACAGCAAATCGCTGCTGCATCAGAAGAACAAAGTGCGGGTGCTCAAGAAATATCCGGCAGTGTGGATCAGATGAACAGCGTCTCGAAACAAACCTCTGAAGGCGCTGAAAGAATGGCAAAAGCAGCTCAGGAATTAAAATCTCAAACTGAAGTTTTAAGCGCATTGGTAAACCATTTCAAATTAAACCATAATGGAAACGGACTGATTCAATGATCGGAACAACATACGTCGCCACACATCCTGTATCTGACGCTGAATTTCAACTGATTCAGAAATTAATTTATACTACAGCTGGTGTATATATCAAAAGCCATAAGAAAACAATGGTGGCCAACCGGCTTCGAAAACGACTGGAAGCGTATGGTTTCCACAGCTACAAACAATATTACGATTTTATTACAAAAACTTTGGAAGGTCGTCAGGAATTAATCGAGTTTGTAAATTGTTTGACCACCAATGAGACTTTTTTCTTTCGCCATGGCGAGCAATTGGATTATTTAGTGGAAAAAATCATCCCACAGCAACTGTCCGAGTTGAACTCATCAGAAAAACTCCGGATATGGTCTTCAGCCTGCTCATCCGGAGAAGAACCCTATTCTGTTGCCATGTTGATTAATCAAAAATTCAAGCCGGAAACCGTGCAGCAAATTGAAATCATGGCATCGGATATCAATATTCAAGTATTGGACAAAGCAAAACAAGGTCACTATAAATCCTATGCGCTGCAAAAGGTACCATCCTTTTTTAAAAAATATTACTTCGAAAAGAAATCAGAAGATCATTATATACTGGCTGAAACCATAAAGAAAATGGTTCATTTCTTCAGACATAATCTGCTGGAACTCAATCCTCATGGTAAATTTGATATTATCCTTTGCCGAAATGTCATGATCTATTTTGATATGGTAAGTAAAAACAAAGCGCTTCAGCAGCTGAATCGATGTTTAAAAAAGGGCGGATATCTGATGACCGGTTATGCGGAGAGTTTATTCAGAACCGAAACCACCCTAAAATATATGCGACCCACACTTTACTACAAAGAATAGGTGACAATACGGCCATGCACGATATATTCGACGAATATAAAATTGCATTTCTTGAAGAAACTCAGGAACATTTGACCCGATTAAACGACGATTTAATCGCTCTCGAAAAAAATCCAGCGGACACCGGACTCATTAACAGCATTTTTCGGGTTTTACACACCTTGAAAAGTTCAGCCGCTGCTGTGGGATTTAATGAACTGAGCAGCTTTGCACACCGCGCTGAGGATATCATGCAACAAATTCGCAATCGACAAAGAAAAATCACACCAAAAATCGTCAACCTGTTATTCCAGGTATTTGATAAAATTCAATTGTTTATCAACCAGGTCCAATCCGGCCAGTCAGACAAACAAATATTTTCAGACACATTGCAGCAGCTGATGGTCTACAAAAGCCGACAACGCCGCACCCCTCCCCGGAAATTGAAAGTTCCGTCAGCTTCCATATCCGGACAATTACCGGACGAAATTCAAACTTATCTCCATCAAATATCTGAAAAAAATAAAATACTATATGAAATATTAGTTCAAATCGACCAGGCTGAACCCATCAAATGGCTGCGAGCGGAACTTGTGATCAATCATGCAAAGAAACTGGGAGATCTCATTTCAATCATACCGGACAAATCCACATTTCAATCTGATTCATTCGAAGGACAATTTACATTATTTCTTGCCTCAAGACAAAAGGCTGAAACAATACAAAAAAAGATAACCATCGATTTGATGGAAGTCACTGAAATTCAAACGATTATACAAGATGACAATAGTACCGGTGAACATTCATCATCATTACAAATCGAGGACCATAAAAAGCCTTTAAATTATTACCAAAGCAATAAAAGCACCACTACGATCCGTGTTCCCGTAAAAAAGCTGGACAATATTATGCATCTCGTAGGTGAGTTGGTTGTTGCCAATTCTGCTTTAAGAATACTTGAAGGTCAGATACGCCATATCCATCATGACGATGAAATCTCACATGAAATGAATTTAATTACCGATAAATTTGCCAAACTGTCAACTGCACTGCAAAGCCGTGTGCTGAAAACCCGCATGCTGCCCATTCATATTCTATTTAATCAATATAGCCGGATAGTCCGGGATCTCTCTCAGAATGAATCAAAAAAAATCGACCTTTTAATCAGCGGGGGCGAAACTGAACTGGATAAAAAAGTCATTGATGCCATGGGAGATCCGCTGACGCATTTGATTCGAAATGCAGTGGATCATGGTATTGAATCCACTCTGGAACGTAAAAAAAAGGGCAAACCCACTCATGGAACCATTCGATTATCTGCTGCTCAGGCGGGTAATCATATCGTCATATCGATTAAAGACGACGGCAAGGGACTCAATCTGGATAAAATCAGAAAGAAAGCGATTGAAAAAGGATTTATCAAAGAAACCATGGCTGCCGCAATGACATCCAGCGAAATCATGAATATGATTTTTGAGCCCGGTTTCAGCACCGCTGAAAAGGTCAGCTCTGTATCAGGCCGCGGTATTGGCCTGGATGTGGTAAATAATATTATCAGCGGTCTTAATGGCACCGTGCAAATCGAATCTGTTCCGGATCAGGGAACTGAATTTTTCATTACTCTACCCTTAACGCTTGCCGTATCAACTGTCATTTCCGTCGAGGCAGGACAAAGCCGATACGGCATTCCTATTAATGATATTCGCGAGACTATCAAAGTACCCGAGAATACATTTAAAACCCGTCAGTGTATCCAGGCGCTCAATTGGGGCAATCGGGTTATTCCTGTTCTGGGGCTGGATCAAATCCTTGATAACAAACAGGCCAGATTACCCAAGGATATTCATGGCAATGTTCCAATTATTATTGTTCAATATCGAGAACGTGAAGTCGGCCTTGTTGTAGATCGTATTCTTGGGAAACAGGAAATCGTTATGAAACCTTTGGAAGAGCATTATAAATCGATTCGTGGTATTTCCGGAGCTGCCATTCTTGGAGACGGAGCCGTAATTCTCATCACTGACGTCCTCGGCATATTACAAATCGTTCGGGATATCGAAGGAAAAAACCGAAAGTCCAACTTAGTCATAAAGGAGAATCTGGAACCATGTTAAATCTTGCTGAAAAACTGAACAATGTCAATATTTCCAAATCAGCATTCGAAAAAATCGAACATATCTTTCAGTATGGCTTCGATAAAGCGGCTCATTCAGCTTCAACAATGTTTGGCCGCCCAATGGTCATCGATCAAATTCAAATCCAAGTTAAAAGCGGTGAAACCTTTATGAGTCAGGTGGAAACTGAATTTGAAACCTGTTATTTTGCTTCCATTATCAAAACCATGAATGATATGAATTTCAACATCCTCTTTCTAACATCAGAAAAAGAAGGTGTCGGTTTATATCACTCACTGATTGGAGAAGATAAAAGAAAAAGTCACTTTGTATCTTCCGAAATGATTGCAGCCATCGGAGAACTCAACAACATACTTGGCAGTGCATTCATCAACAGCATAGCCAATTATTTAAAGACAATTATTCATGCAACACCTCCCTACAATACATTCGATATGCTGGGCGCTGTGGTCGAATGCATTGTCTTACAGGAAGAATTTTTAAATAAGGAGTTTTTATGCGCGGATGCGACCATCCGTGAAATGGAACATGAGGGTTTTCTTGTCCGGTTAATCATAATGTCCGATAAAGACCATTTTCTTGAACTTGTTAAAAAATTCTAAATGCCCTCATGGAAACTTTCTTAAAAATGTCTGAAATACGTGTTGCGAAAGCGCCTTGTGTGATAAAAACTGTGGTCGGATCGTGTATCGCGCTATGTATTTGGGATAAGGAAACCAAAATCGGGGGGATGGCTCATATTATGATGCCGAATCATAATGGGGATATACTTGCGCCTAAAGGTAAATATGCAGATATCGCAGTGGATGCACTGATTAAAGAGATGGAAAGAGAGGGAGCTGCATTAAAGCATATGATCGCCACATGTATCGGAGGAGCGACCATGTTTGGCAAAGTCAACGGTTTGAAATCGTCAATTGGGGAACGAAATGCTGAAATTGTCAAATCGCTTTTAACCGATTATACTATTCCAATTATGATCGAATCCGTAGGTGGATTTGCGGGAAGAAAAGTTACCTTAAATTGTGATGACGGAGCAGTCACTGTGACTATGTTAAATAAGAAACTACAGTAGGATCGATCAACAGCCATGACTCATTCGAAACATAAAAAACCCATCGGAGTCCTCTGTGTTGATGATTCTCCCCTCATTCGTAAAATAATGACGAGGATGATCGGGGAGCATTCTGATTTAAAACTGCTGGGAACAGCACAAAATGGTAAAATGGCTCTGGAACAAATAGCCAAGCTGAATCCGGATGTGATTACCCTCGACTTTGAGATGCCCGAAATGGATGGGCTGGAAACACTCAGACGAATTATGCAGGAAATGCCCACACCCGTCATCATGTTAAGTTCTTATTCTGTCGAAGGCGCTGATTTAACATTCCAGGCACTGGATCTTGGAGCCGTGGATTTTATCGCCAAACCACATCGAATTTTTTCACGAAGTATTGAAGATATTGAAACACAAATTTTAAATAAAATACGAACTGCCAGTCAGGTGCATGTAAAAAAGCTGGATATCGCTCAGATTCAATCTGCTCTCAGTATACATCATCCGCATAAAGAATCAAGAAAGTCTATTCGCGTTCGCCCCTGTGATTATGTTGTTTCAATTGGCGTATCCACAGGCGGACCTCAGGCTTTAAAAGAAATATTGCCTTCAATACCAGCAGATATCAATGCCTGCTTCTTGATTGTCCAGCATATGCCTATAGGATTTACAAAAGCATTGGCTAACCGTTTAAATGATATCTCTTCTATTGATATCAAAGAAGCAGAAGACGGCGATTTATTAATGGGCGGTAAAGTGTTTATCGCCAAAGGGGACCACCACTTAATCGTACGGGGAGAAAATCACGGCTGGCTTACGGGACTCAGCACAAACGGGCACGTATCCAGTTTTCGGCCCTCGATTGATGTTTTAATGAACTCGACAGCCAATTATTTTGAAGACAGAAATATTGGCATCATCATGACAGGGATGTGTGCAGATGGTGTGAAAGGTGTTCAATACATCAAGGGGAAAAATGGTTTTACCATCGCTCAGGATGAGAAATCATCAGTCATTTTCGGAATGAATAAGCTTGCCATACAAACTGGCTGTATCGACGAGATTATCCCTTTAAACCAAATTATTCCTAAAATTTTGGAACATATCCATTATTCGTAAAGGAGGTGAATAAATATGGCCATACAAGATCTGGATGCGAATTTCATCGAGCTGTTCTTAGGATCCGTCGAATCTACTTTTGCGAAAGTATTTAATACTGAAGTAACCCGAGGACAAATGTCTATCTGGAAAAATAATCTGAGCGACCATGAAATTGCTGCGATTACCGGAATTATCGGCGATGCGCATACCGGGATGGTAATTTACAGCATGAAAGAATGCACTGCCGAAAGAATGATCCGTTTTTTAGATCCGACCTTGCCAAAACAAACCGAGATGAAATTTGTATATGACGGCCTCAGTGAAATAATCTGTATTCTTTCTGGAAATACCATGACTGATTTTTCAGAAAACGAAATTGAAATCGACATTACAACGCCATCAATTGTATCTGGCAAATCATTTCAAATGCATATGCCCAATCATACAATGCTGACCGTCGATATGCTTTCTGAATTTGGGACGATTGACGTGAATATTGCCATTAAAAGGCATGGGAAAAAACAAAAAACAAAAGCAGCATAAGGAGGATCAATTTATGGGAAAAATCATGATTGTAGATGACGCCCGGTTAATGCGAAACATCATTCGTACAGCGTTGCTTGAAAACAACGACTACAAAATTGTCGAAGCAGTGAACGGAAATGACGCTGTGGAATTGTACAAGAAAGAGCAGCCAGACATCGTAACCATGGATATTACGATGGAAATTAAAAACGGCGTTGAAGCCGCAAAAGAAATCCTGGAGTATGATCCAAACGCAAAAATTATCATGGTCACCTCCCTGGGACAGGAAAAACTACTGAAAGAATGTGTGGAAGCCGGTGTCAGTGATTACATTGTCAAACCGTTCACAAAAGAAAGAATTACATCATCCATATTGAACTCATTGAATAACTGATCATGGGTTTAAAAGAGGAACCTATATCAAGGCAATCAATATTAACAATGATCGGCATCAGAACAGACAATAAAATATTTAATCATGTCTCCCATTAGGGATTTCAGGAGGTATATATGCCTAAAATTCTTATCACTGATGATGTTAAATTAATGCGGGATATCATTCAAAATGCATTGAACGAATTCGGCCATTTTGATATACTCGTGGCACATAACGGCAATGAAGCCGTTGAACTCTATAAGAAACATAAACCTGATCTGGTGACTATGGACATTGTCATGGAGGAAAAAAACGGACTGGAAGCGACTCAGGAAATCACAGCATTTGATCCTCATGCAAAAATAATTATCATCACATCTTTAGGACAGGAAAAGCTATTAAATGCATGTTTAAGCTCTGGTGCACGGGATTTTATTATAAAACCGTTTAATAAAAATCGGATTAAATCGGCAATTCAAAATGCATTGGGTGACAATATTATCTCAATACCGTTGCAAAAAAACAACATTTTTGATTCATCATCATTGGCATACAAATAGAGATTGGGAAAAACGATGGCACTTGAAATGGTGTTGATCGAAAGAATCTGGATGGAGCTGCTGGATGAGGTAAATATACCTTGCTTCATCATGGATGAACAGGGTCAGCTCATTGAAGGTAATCACTCACTGAAATTATTAATAGAATGTCCGCCATGGCAAACCATTGAACAATACAATGTGTTTCAAAAACTCGAACTTCATGAGAAAAGATTAAAATCAATTCGAGATAAGCTTGAACAAGGCATTTTATCTCAACATATTGAAATAATTTATAAAGGAAAAACAAGGCGAATGCATTTCATCTGCCGTGAAATACAGATGCAGGTGTATGATTCAAAACTTTATTATGGTATGCTGACTGACGAAACAGAAAAAATTGAATTACAGCAAAAATGGAACGGTGTTCAAAAAACAATCGCCCTGGGCCAATTAACCGGAGAAATTGTTCATGATGTGAATAATTTAAACAATATTATTCAAAATTGTGCAGAATTGATACATCGTGAAATAGACGATAAAAATAATATTTATAGTGATCTGCAGGCAATCAGACTGGCCGCACAGAAAGCAACCCAGTTGACTCAGAAATTATCAACATACATAAGAAAGGAAAATGAATCACAATCTGTTTCATTCTCGATAAATGACCAGATTCGTGAATTACTCAGTATATACAATCGCTTCTTTCAAAATAACTTAACCATCGAATATCAATTGAACGCTGAGCAGGACAGGGTATGGGGAGATCCGGCACTCCTGGATCAATCCGTCATGAATTTAATGATTAACGCCAAAGAAGCCATGCCCGATGGGGGTGTTATTACAATTATAACAAAAAATGTAAACATGATTGATGCACTCCCCCATAAGAAATCGTTGGAAATTTGTCCAAATAATTATATTTGCATTCAAATTCAGGATACCGGTTCAGGTATTTCTTCAAAATTAACAAAAAATATTTTTCAGCCGCTTTTCACAACAAAACCAAAAGGAACCGGTTTGGGGTTATCTATTGTTGAAGAGAACATCCATAAACTGAACGGACGAATTTCCGTATTCAGCCGTCCGAATAAGGGCTCTACCTTTACTATACTCATTCCATTTCAAAAAACCAGATAATGAACTTCAAAACAAAAATAATTAAATAACTGTTTATTCAAAAGAATGAATTCAATCTTGTCATTTAATGTGAAATTTGATATATTATTAACTGAATCATAAACAGAAAGCTGACTATGAAAACATGGGAATATAAGCTTGTTGACAGCAATACCGTTAAGAAACCCGGCTTGATGAGCGATTTTCCACCTGAAGATGTCGAAAACCTGCTCAACAAACTCGGCGGAGAAGGATGGGAAGTGATCTACTTTCAATGTAAATTTAAAGCAAAGCAGATTGAAAACTTTTATGGGATTGCTAAAAGAGAAAGTTCCGGTCAGCCTCAACCTGCTGCTTCCGTTGATAGTTAAACCAATCCTTTTATAATGTCCAATTTGGTTCTGTAGAATGTCTGTATTCAAATGCAGAATCCACTGCAGATGAATACAATTCTATTTTAATATCAGATCCATTTCCAGATGATCCTTGGCTTTTCCGCAAAAATCCATTATATTTAATTATCTATCTTTGAATAAATTATGGAGAATGAACTATTATGCCGTTTCATTTTCAACGTCTGGATATTCCCAGCGTTATTTATATCGAACCGAAAATGTTTCCTGATCCGCGCGGATATTTCATGGAAACCTATAAACATCTTGATTTTACTGAGCATGGAATTTCCGAAAATTTTGTTCAGGACAATTTCTCACGCTCTTCAAAAAATGTACTTCGGGGATTACATTATCAGATACCGCCTCACGCCCAGGGAAAATTGGTTATGGCCTTACATGGAGAGATTTTTGATGTGGCCGTGGATATTCGTAAAAACTCGTCAACTTATGGACAATGGATCCATAAACTTTTATCCGTAGATAATCATGGGATGCTCTACATCCCTCCTGGATTTGCTCATGGATTTTATGTAATCAGTGAAATGGCCCTGGTCATGTATAAATGCACTTCCGCATATGCACCCCAATGCGATCGGGGTATTGTCTGGAATGATCCCGATATTGGTATTGACTGGCCTTCTGCAAAACCAACATTATCGGAAAAAGACATGGCATTGCCCAACTTTCATGAAGCCGACAATCCATTTTAGCACATATTAAAAACAATCATCCGTGATGAAAAGAATGAAACAACCTTTTTTCCCGATCCTATTCATTGGTATCCGTTCACAGGTTTAAATGAATCGGAGATAGACATGCCAATTCAACCTGAATTGCTTGAAATACTGGCATGCCCAGATTGTAATGGGTATTTGCACACTGAAGGATCTGAACTTTACTGCTCAGGCTGCAATAGAAAATTTGAAATCCAGAACAGTATTCCCCTTCTATATCCTAAAAATCTGAAGATTTCTGAATTCAGGGAAAATATCCTGCTGTCAGAAATAGAAAACCAATCCCGAACGGGTAAACGCGCCGAATATAACGCGATGCAATGGAAGCAATCCAAACAAGAATTTTGGGAGATGATTCAGAAAAAAACGGACAATCCTCCTCAGAACATTCTCTATATTGGATCCGGTTTTGACACAGGATTTAAGGCATTTCAGAAAAAAGGACACTTTTTCATCAATTTGGATTTGATCAACGATACGCTGGAAACTTTAAAAACCGAATATAATGCAACACACTGCATCGCTGGGGACTTACATAATCTTCCATTTCAAAAACAGTGTTTCGATGCTCTTATCATGATTGATTTGCTTCAATATGAAAAAGATCTGGAATCGATTTTAAAGAACATCATCCGCTTTTTAAAACCGCAGGGACAATTGTTTATAAAAGAGATAAATGCATGGGGTTTGTTTCGATTTTTCAAGCCCATCATCATGCCCAGATCCCTGCATGCTTTTTTCCGGAAATTATGCAATTCATCTGCGTATAAATACCCTCTGGAGGGGAGATTCCAATCTCCGACAAGTTATTGGAAAGTCGAACAATTATTGAAGCAATTCGGTAACTTTAATATTCAGGCTTATCCCATTCATGCATATCCCGGTCTGAATAAAATCAATCGCCGGCTTTATAGTTATCTTTCTTTAATAAAACCAATCCCTCAATATCTGAATTATCATTATATGTTTTCAGCAATCAAACGATTACCGTCGTCATAAAAAAGATAATTGGGCTGGGCGGAGAATCGCTTTTTGCGCGGAAAGCAGACTTTTGGTAGGGGCTGTATCATAAGTCGATTTTTTGAGACAAAATATTGGATTTACGTCTAAAAAATCGTCCATTTTAGGGCTTTTGATACAGCCCCTTTATGAATAATAATAAAAGCCGTCCTTCAGGACGGCTTGTGCAAAATTTTACAGAATTTTGTATAGAGTACAATTTAAAAATGGGCATATTCCACATTCGCTTCCATTTTCAATTCTTCGATATGCTGATCGAAAATCTCCCGCTTGTTTTGTTGTGCCATTTGATCCGCCAGCCGGGCCTGAACCTCCTCAAAAGGTCGGGTTTCTTTTTTCCTGTCAATGACTTTAATAATATGGTATCCATATCCGGTTTCAACCAAATCACTGATCGCGTTTATCGGCAATGTAAAAGCCGCTTCTTCAAAAGGTTTGACCATATCCCCTCTTTTAAAATCTTGATACAAACCGCCATTATTTTTGGAACCTGGATCTTCAGAATATTTTTTTACCAATTCAATAAAATCCGCTCCACCTTTCGCCATAGCCAAAACTTCTTCTGCTTTCTTCTGAACTTCCTGTTTTATTGAATCAGACTTGCCCTGTGTTAAGAATAAAATATGACGGACAGAAGCCGTTTTCCCCTGTTTGTATCGATCCATAACCTCTTGATCTGTCGGAATGGCATTCTGGCCAAATTGTACATCAAAGTATTTATTAATCAGCAATCGGGTTTTCATGTCTTCAATCACCTTCTCAAGGGGAATATTGTTATTTTTAAGACCGGCTAAAAATTCATCTTCACCACCCACCTGTTCATAACTCTTCTGCATAACACTGTCCAATTCCGATTCTTCGATATCGATACCTGTCTGCTCAATTTTATTCATCAGCAAACTTTGATTCACAGCCTCTTCAACATGATTTTTCAAGACCATCCGTAATCGATCTTCTGGTAAAGATAGAAGTCTGTTTGTATTTTGTCCCAAATAAAGAGACATTTGTTCAATGACTGTTCCAGTGGAAATTTTAATATTTTTTCCGCGAGCCAAAATATTATTCGCTTCCGGATCAAAATAAGGTAATTTCTCAGAAACACGAACGGCTAACTGATAAGCCTCGGTTCCCTGCTTTAATATTACAGTTTGATCTTTTTCTTTGGAACATGCGCCAATCATCACACTTAAAATCAAAAAATTCAATATTAATTTTTTCATTTTAAACTCCTTTTTATTCCGTGGTATGCAGTCCATTCCCCTCATTCGAGCTTTTGGAGAAACACGCTTTCTATTTTTTACTCTTCCCTGCTTCCAAAATACAAAAAGATATTAAAGAATCCCAGTAAATTATATCAAATCCCGAATATACGGACGAAATAGTCGACCAATGCCTAAGAAGACAATATTGGCTGATACTAACGCAAGTAATATCGGCCATGAAAACCCATAAATGGCCACGCCCAGAGCGGTGCCCGAAGCGGGGGGATGTTCCATATCAAAGACCACCATAAAAAACATGGATAATCCGACTGCCAGTGCATACGCCATTAATGTAATAATGGCATACGGCTGCGGAATAAACGCACACAAACTGCCGCAAAAAAAACCAACCATATGACCTCCAATGACATTTCGAGGTTTTGCAGTGATGCTCTTTGGCATGGAGAATACAATAAAGGCTGTTGCGCCGATTGAAGCAGATATCACCAGATTCTGAAATTTTAAAACAACCAGAACGGCAAACATTGAAATCATTGCAAACACACTTTGAAAAACATAATGTTTCCAATGATTTTGAAACTCACGCAGCATCTGCGATAAATCACGCTGTTTAGTATATCTGTTTTTCATAGCCCTCATGGGAGGATAATCTCCGCTTGAGTAAATAGGTGACACAGATCATCATATTTTCAAGAACCTGATTTTCACGCGCCTGCGCTTCTAAATATTCCTCAAACAGATCCTGTTTGTCCGGATACTGGCCCATTAACTCAATGGCCCTTTTCTCAATGGCCTGGTATATTTTCTGGTTTGATTCCCGGATAAACGATGAATCCATCGTTTGCTGATCCACACAAATAAATCCGGCTTCTTGTATTTGTCTCATCATCTCAGCCTCGGACAGATAACTCTCCGATTGAATCGTGCTACTGGCAGAGATATAACCGTCATCCAAAATGACATATCCTTCCGGTTTCACACATGATTTTATTTTTTTTAATGTCTGCAGAACAGTCCCCAAAACAGGACCGATGGATCCTAACAATACCAGATCATATCCCTGAAAATTAGAAATACGGCCGCGGATATCCCCCAAATCAAAATGACATAAATGAGAAACGCCGTACTCTTCAGCTTTTCCACATGCTTCTTCGATAAATGCAGGCATCGCATCGATACCGTGTACTCTGAATCCAAATACACTGGCCATCGGAATGGAAACCGCTCCCTTGCCACATCCCAGATCCAGAACTTTAAAATCTGAATATTGATCCAAATGCCGCTTTCTTATCAAACCCAGAACAACATCGGCAGATGAGCCGATTTCCCATAGATCCTGCAGCAGATAAGCAAGATGTGGATAAATATCACGATTTTCTCCGTCCAGGGACCGGACGATCGATTGAATTTTATCTTTTTGTAATTTAATTTTACCGTTCATAATAAAGTCAGGATCCCGTTACCGATCGAGAGACAGCAGTTTCAGTGCGCTTTCTTTTCCCCTGTCTCCTACTTCAAGAACCGGTCCCACACAGGAAGGGCATCCGCCCGCACAGCCGCAGGATCGAATCAGATCTCTGGCTGCTCCCATGAGATCCTCATGAATTCCGAATAACTTGCGGCTGTAACCCACGCCGCCGGGTGTATGTTCATAAATATAAACCGTTGGTTTTGAAGAAAACAGTGAGCGGAGCATAGGTACGGTACGCAGATCTTTTGGATCTGTCATCACCCACAGCGGAGCCACATTCTCTAAAACATTGGCTACAGCTTTTAAAGCATCTCCAAGATTGTCGTCTGTCATGTTCAGCCGATCCTTCACTGTATCCTCCAATTCCCACCAGTATGCTGTGGTGTGCATGGTCATCTCAGGAAGATGAATTTTACCGGCTCCGACATTTTCATGGGTATCAAACTTTATTTTTTTATAAAGTGTGACCAGATTGGTCACACTCACTTCTCCGTGTGCTTTCTGGCCGAATGACACAGGCGCCTGTTTAAAGGCATCGATTACGCGGATATCTGTCTTCATCTGGGCATCTGTATAATAATCTGTTTTTTTCTCCTGAACATAAGCCTTCCGTCGATTCCAATCCAGCTTGTCTACATGAAATTTTCGGCCCTCGTGAATATAGATGGCTTCATCGTGAACCAGCATGGGAGCGCTGAACAAATCAACTTCTCCGATCACACTCTCCCCATGTGTGGTATCAATAATCACTACATTATCCGGAGCAGCCCGGCGCAGACTCACTTCTTCTGCCGGATAGGTTTCGCTGGACCAGTGATATTGATCTCCCGCATGGTGAATCACCTGATGCTCTTCCAGATATTTCAGTAATTCCCCGGTGGATTCTGCTCCAAAACATTCATCGTCCTTAAACGGGAGCTCAAAGGCCGCACACTTCAAATGAGAGAGAAGAATCATAAGATTGTTCGGATCGACAATCCCCATTTCCGGAAGACTCTCGAAAAAATATTCAGGATGATTAATAATATACTGATCCAAAGGTGCACTCGTAGCTACAAGAATAGCTACAGAGATGGACGACCGCCGGCCGGCTCGACCGGCTTGCTGCCAGGTTGAAGCAATGGTTCCCGGGTAACCGCACATGATAGCGACAGAAAGCTGGCCGATGTCAATACCCAGTTCCAGAGCATTTGTGGAAACCACACCCTGAATCGACCCGTTCCGCAGGCCTTTTTCTATTTCCCGCCGCTGATTGGGCAGATACCCTCCCCGATAGCCGCGTATTAAATGCGGAGATTTTTTTAGAGATTTCATGGCCGCCCGTAAATAGGTCAGTAAAATCTCAACACGAAGCCGACTGCGGGCAAAGATAATGGTTTGCACACCTGCAGATAAAAAACGCCGCGCAATGGAACGGACTTCCTTTACTGCTGATTTTCGAATGCCCAGTTCAGGATTAACCACGGGCGGATTGTAAAAGATGAAATGCTTTTCACTGCGCGGAGCACCGTTGTTGTCAATTAAAACCGCTTGGTCTTCAATGAGATTCTGGAACAGTTCCTGAGGATTGGCAATGGTGGCGGAGCAACCGATGAATTGCGGAGAAGAATCGTAAAATCGACATATCCTTTTCAGCCGCCGGATTAAATTAACCAGATGACTTCCGAATACTCCCCGATAAGAATGCACTTCATCAATGACCACATACTTCAAATTTTCGAACAGTTTGACCCATTTGGTATGATGCGGTAAGATGCCCTGATGGAGCATATCTGGATTGGTCACAACGATATGCCCGACCATACGAATGGCCCGGCGTGCAGATACCGGTGTGTCTCCGTCAAATGTATAGGTTTTAATATCCACACCGAGGATCTCAACCAAATCATGCAGTTCGGACACTTGATCCTGAGAAAGCGCCTTGGTTGGAAATAAGTAAAGTGCCCTGTTTTCAGTATTTTCGAGAACCGCATCCAGCACAGGAAGATTATAGCAAAGCGTTTTCCCTGAAGCTGTCGGTGTGACAACAACTGTATGATTTCCGGCCAGAATTTCATGAATGGCTGCAGCCTGATGTGTATACAGCTTTTCAATACCTCTAGATTGAAGTGCATCCAGAAGCCGGGGATCAAGCCTTTCCGGAAATCCAGTAAATTCAGCAGGTTGTGCGGGCATTTCCTCCCAATGAGTCACATGGCCGCGAAATTCAGATGACCTTTCCAGCCAGTCAATAAGTTGTAATAGATTCATGGCATTCTATTTGCCTGTTCAAGGTATAAAAATGTTCAGTCATTGTTCAATTGAATCCCCGAAAGGGGGTATCCCATGAAAATCCGGTATCGAATTCTGACGACATGCCTGATTATTATAACCATAATAGGACCCGTGCACTCTCAAAAGTTCCTGTTCTGTTACAAATTCCGCCCCGGAGAATATTTAACGTATCAGACGAACCGGCGGGACAGTGTATTAATTGGCAAGAAAAATCACGTCACTGCCAGAGAAATTCATATCCATTTAAAAGAAACGCTTGAAGTCCGGGAATCATCTCCTGAAGTACATCATGCGATCGCATATCATCTGGATACAGTGAATATCACCCCGGCCTGGCTGTCCTCCAGAGTTACAGAATTGAATCTGCTTCAGCATTTTCAAAAACAATTAACGGATACATTGATCTATATGTCCACAAACGGATATCCATTGTGGAATGCAGATCACTTTCATTTTAATCAGCTTACATTGCCTCTTTCAGAATTTCCTCTGGAACTGAACGAAGGCTGGGAATTCGAGTTTGAACTTCCCCAGGATCCGTTCTCTTACTCTTCCTGCCAATCTATAATATTCGGACATGGCATGTTGTATGATTTTGTCCATGAAAATTCCCGGACTTATGCCAGGTTTGTTGTGAATACCACCCAGCTTTTTGAAGGTCCATGCACAACACTGAAATCATCCAATAACTTCATCAACCGGGAGGGGGTAATTGAAGCCACCCATTTTGTATACTTTGATGAAGATCGTGGTATTATCACTAAAATCATTACTGAACAAGTCACAAAAGAAAAACGGTATACACACACCGACTACCTTTCATTTACGATTAAAACGAAATCCACGACAAAATTGGTGGACTGGGATATGTGCAAAGGACTTCTGCAATAGATATCCGCATTCAGTTTTATCATGAGATAATGATTAATATAAAAAAGCCCTTTCAATCCTGCAAGGTTAAAAAGAGCAAATATACATTCTGAAAAGTACATATGCAAGCCTCTCATTTATTTCTGAAAATCAGCCAGTATTTTCAAGATGACTTTACGTACGTCTTCATCAGGATCGTTCATTTTTTCCATCAGTCTGAACTGCAATGGTTCGGCAGTGACACCCAGATAATCAATTGCATTGGCGGTCCGCAATCGCACCACACTGATTTTATGATCCAATAGCGTACTGAGTATGGATAAGGGCTGCTGTGGATCGCTGAATCGCGCAACATATTCAGAAGCGACAATTTGAACATCCGGACATGGATCATTTAAAAGATCTTGAATATCGTGAAGATGGGATATTGCCCGGCGGCCGAGAATAAGACAACCGACAACACCCCAGTATCGAATCACCGGATTCGTGTTTTGCATGTACTGTTTTAATAGAGAAACGTTCTCGATCTTTCCAAGACTGGCGGTATCAGCTGCGTTCCTGGATCGCTTGAAATCATACAACCCTGTTTTTCTTACCATCTCATAAATCGTCATTTTTTCCGCTCTGGCGATCATCACTCCCTCGGGCATAAATCCTGTGTCCTGAATATCGCTTAGCCATTGATTCAACGCCTGACGCATTTGTACCAAAATTGTTTGATACCGGGGGACTTCAGCCAGATTAATCACTTCATCCGGATCATTTTCAGTGTCATACAATTCTTCTGCCTGTTTCAGCTCCCAGAAAAACCGCTGAGAACCCGTGCACTTGCCTTGCCTGTACAGCAATTCCCATTTTCGTGTCGTGGGCATGCGCCATAAATATTCCAGATGTTGTCCGTAAATCAGATGCGGCATGTAATTACGAATATATTTATATTGCTTCCCCCGAACAGCCCGCATGAGATCATATCTTTCATCCATACGGTCACGAAAAAAGAAGACATGATCCCGGGGCTTGCCTTTCTGGGAACCTAAAAAAGCATTTCCTTGCATATTGGAGGGAATCTTCACACCAGCCAGGCTCAGGACCGTAGGCGCCAAATCGACAAAACTGATCAGTCGATCCGACTTGGTGCCTGGCGATGATGGAGCCAGATGCTGATATCGCTTCGGAAACCGGACAATGAATGGAACATGAACACCTGAATCATAGAGAAACCGCTTGCTTCTTGTGAGCACACCTCCATGATCAGAATAATAAAACACAATGGTATTATCAAGCAAACCTTCAGACTCCAGTTCATGCAGCTTAACACCAATTTGCAGATCCAGTTCTGTAATACAGTCATAATACTGTGCCCAGTCATGACGAATGATTGGGTCGTCCGGATGATAATCAGGAAGCCGCATATGATCTGGATGATGCTTGACCTTTTTGGTTTGATGCAGTGAACTTTCATGACTCACCGTATAATTGAAAACCGCAAAGAACGGCTGCCCCGGATTTCGGTTTACATAGGTGGCTTGTGCACTGGATTCATCCCAGATCCCGTCAGGTTTTAATTTTACATTATAATCCTCTTTGGAATTATTCGTGCAGTAATATCCGGCTTGTCTTAAAAGCCCGGGGAAAAATGTAACAGACTCTGGAATGGCCCGTTTACTGCGCATATGCTGGGTACCCAGGGAACTTGCATACATTCCGGTGATAATGGAGTTCCTGGCCGGGGCGCATACAGGTGCGTTGGCGAATGCATATGTAAATACAATCCCTTCGGAAGCCAGCCGGTCCAAATTTGGAGTATTCGCATTGGGATCTCCGTAACATCCTAAAAAGGGTCCGTTATCCTCGCTGGTCAGCCATAAAATATTGGGCCGGTCCGGTTTCTTTCCGCATCGAATTATACCGGACAGTGCAAGAGCTGCAGCACCGGCACTGCCGGTTCTGATAAAATCCCGTCGTTTCAGTTTTTCAGACATGGTAATACCATCCTGTTTAATCAGTAAACCTGTTCACACATCCACGATCCAATAATAAGCATCTCTCCGGTGCCCTTTTGAATGCGTTTATCGATTTTATATACACAAACCGGATGTTTTATTATCCAATGATCATTCTATGTCAATACCTTCCCCCAACACCCGACATCGATCCATTTGCCAAATTTGAATCCGATCTCCTGGTTGAAATGAGCGACTTTCTGAAATCCGAATTTTTCATGCAAACCCACACTTGTATGCTTGACATAATAATTATAGATATCACAGATCCCCTGGATATCATGAGGCTGAATGGTTCGAACAGTCATATCATTTCTCAAAGACATAAAATAATTCAATAAGGCTGATACTCAAACGGCAGCATATCCGCAACTCCGCAAACCGACCAGTATCCGGAAATGGAAAATGCATGCGGTGTATGTACATTCCCCAATGGATCGATCAAAGCCATGTCACAGTTCATGTTGAAAAAACACGGCTCATAAAACTCAAGCTGATAAAAATCTCCCTTTTTCGCCTGTTCAACGAACTTATCCGTTTTTCTCGGAATATGATGGGACAACAACATATAATGTCCCTTCAAACAGATTGATTTTAATCCGGGGAAATCGCTCTTAGCGGTCATCTTAACATCTTCCCCAACCCGATCGGTGGATCCCCAGGTATAAATTTTATTGCCGACCTGCTTGACTTCATAAAGTTCCATCCCCTCCTGATCCAGAGACTGATGATATACAGCCTGCAGAAAATGACGGAAAGAGCCCAGATAGGTTTTCTGCCGCTGCCTGACCCACCGGATCGAATCATCGGTGGTTTTAACCGGCATCGGATGAAAAACAGGATAAATTTGATATTTTATCTGATCCGACTTGCATCTGAAACTTTCCAGAATCAAACCGATATCATACCCAAGCGCCTGATTCCGGATGTGGATCAGACTGTCTGTGGATGCAAAAAGCCATCCCTGGCTGATGGTAAAATTTATCACTTCCGGATGAAGAAAATGGCAATATCCTGCGTTTTCTGTCTTTCCCAGAAAAGCTTTCCTGAATTCCTGAAAATGCTTTTGCCATGATTTTTCCCTTTCAGCCACAATCTCAACACGTTTACCGGACAATACCCGGAGTGTAAGTTCGACAGCAAGGTGCACAGTTTTCTCTTTAAGCAGATTCACATGAAGGACTTTTGTTTGATAAGCGATATGATGAACGATCACTTCATAACGTCCCGGAGCGATATTATTCATTTTGAATGTACCATCCGTTGCTGTAGCGGAGCCTATGGTCGTATTGGATATAAACACATCTGCAAAATAAACCGGATCCTTTGTTTTGGAGTCGATTACCCGGCCGCGGATGTCAGATCCATGGTCCTGTCCCAGTAAAATAGAGACTGATAACATGAAAAAAAAGGGAGTGATATATTTAGGGATTTTTTTGTGTAACTGGATGTTCTTCATGTTTAACAGGAAGATATTATTTATGATATTCAAATTGATTATAACAATATCTAAAAGTAATGAGTATTATCTATTCATGCAATAAAAAAAATAATTGACAACAAATAAACAGTTCATTATATTTCGTTATATATCGAAATGAAATGGATAATTTTATGGAACAATGTTTAATATTATTTAAAGCGCTGTCAGATAAAAACAGAATTCGCATTATTAAAATACTTGAAAAACGTCCTCTCTGTGTCTGCGAAATCACGACAATTCTGAATCTGGCCTGCTCCACGACTTCGAAACATCTCAGTGTTTTAAAAAAAGCCAAACTCATATTTGAGCAAAAAGAAGGCAAATGGGTCAATTATTACCTGAACAAGGCAACCATGAATCCTTATATTAAAGAATTCCTGCCAATGGTCAAGCGATGGTTGAATGACGACATGATTATAGTTCGAGATCTTCGCAAAGTGGATAAAATTAATCGAAATGAAATATGCAAATCTTAAAAATCATCCGGGCATTATTATTTCGATATTTATCGAAATATAAGAATAATTAAAATGAATTGGAAACACGAATGGAAAAATTTCGGCTGGATGGCGGCTGTTTTTCTGACTGCTTATTTTTTACCTGTTGAAAAAACACGTTTCATCCAGGCCGTTCATGAATCTCTCGCTCTGGTGAAATGGTATGCACGGGAGCATGTGCTTTTATGCCTGGTACCCGCATTCTTTATCGCGGGTGTGATCAGCGTATTCATTAGCCAGGCTGCCGTGATTAAATATTTCGGTGCCAGAGCGAATAAATGGAAGGCATACCTGGTGGCTTCCGTTTCGGGGACGATTCTTGCAGTCTGTTCGTGTACGATACTGCCTCTTTTTTCTGGTATTTATAAACGGGGTGCCGGCTTAGGCCCTGCCATTGCCTTTCTTTATTCCGGCCCTGCAATTAACATCCTCGCAATTATCCTGACAGCAAGGATTTTAGGGACTGAGCTAGGAATTGCACGTGTTGTCTGTGCGGTCATATTCAGTGTAGCGATTGGTCTGATCATGCATCTCATCTATCGCCAAGAAGAAAAGCAAAAAGCAGACATGCAGCTTTTGTTACCTGAGCCGGAAGAGATACGTCCCCTGTGGCAAACGCTCTTCCACTTCTTTATCCTTGTGAGTATTCTTGTATTTGCGAACTGGGGTAAATCCGGCGAGTCTTCCGGATTTTGGTATAACATCTGGTCCGCCAAATGGGTGATAACAGGATTCTTTGGTGTGTTGCTCGGCATTTCACTTATCACCATTCTCAAAATACAATGGCAATGGGTGGCGGTCTCTTTTGTTTTTGTGATCCTGGAAGTTCTGCTTATACCGAACAAACCTTTAATACCCTTTATGACAGGTCTATTGGCGACATCAATCTTAATCAGCCTGCATGAAGGAGAGCCGCATGAGTGGATGGCCGCTACGTGGGGATTTGCCAAACAGATTTTACCAGTACTGGCTGCCGGAGTTCTTCTCGCCGGTCTCCTTTTGGGATCACCCGAAAGCGGGCAGGGACTTATACCGCCAAAATGGATTTCGGATCTTGTTGGCGGGAACTCGGTTTTATCAAACTTTTTCGCCTCCGTCACCGGTGCGTTTATGTATTTTGCCACTTTGACGGAAGTGCCGATCCTCCAGGGTCTGATCGCCAACGGTATGGGCAAAGGACCGGCCTTGGCCCTTTTGCTCGCGGGACCGGCGCTTTCCTTACCCAATATGCTGGTCATCCGAAGTGTGATCGGCACACAAAAAACCATTGTATTTATTTTGCTGGTCGTGGTGATGGCCACAACCGCCGGTTTGATTTACGGATCTGTATTTTAATGGAGACTCATCATGAAAAAACTTCAAATTCTGGGTATGGGCTGTCCCAAATGCCAAAAGCTGAGCGAATTGACTGAACAGGCGGCCAAAAAACTGGGTATCGAGTATGAAATCGTCAAAGTCACAGACCTGAACGACATCATGAAATTCGGTGTCATGATGACACCCGGTCTGGCCGTTGACGGAGAAGTCAAATTTTCGGGCAAAGTGCCGACCTTGGATGAGATAAAAATAATGCTGATGTAGGAGGAATTATGCCCCGTTCAATTTGATTTGCAGTGTCATATAAACTATGGATGAGAATCCAATGTCAGAAAATCCAAATAAAATCAAGCTCCTCTTTCTCTGTACCGGTAACTCGTGCCGTAGTCAAATGGCAGAAGGATGGACACGTGCTCTCAAGGGAGACAGGATAGATGTGTGGTCCGCTGGCGTGAAGACACACGGCTTGAATCCGTATGCGGTCAAAGTAATGATGGAATCGGGTGTGGATATTTCAGCACATTGGTCAAAGCATGTAAGGGATATCCTGGACATTCCGTTTGACTATGTGGTGACTGTCTGTGATCATGCCCGGGAAACCTGTCCGCTGTTTCCAGGTCCGGTAAAAATGATTCACAAAAATTTCGATGATCCGCCCGCTCTCGCGAAACAGGCGGCATCGGAAGAAGAAAAGATCGAAATTTATCGAAGCGTACGCGATAAGATCCGTGCCTTTATAGAGACTCTGCCGGGAGCACTGAAATGACTGTTCAAGTGTATTATACATATCGGAGGTTATTATGCTGGTTCAGAAAAGCCGTGAAATGAGTGTGATATTGATTATATCTGCTGCCCTGGTGTTTTGCACCTGGTTTCTCTTGGACGGAGAGCGCTGGATCGGACCCGGTGTAGTAGTCATGAGTGTGTTGCCTCTGCTTGCAGCAAAGATCGCAAAACTCAAATTAAAATCACTGATCCCTGATCTGGTGTTTGGTGCCGTCGATACCGGACTGCTCACCATTGGAGCTGTCATAGGGGCAACAGGATTCGGAGTCCTGGGAGCCGTTGTGGGAGGCGTTGTCGCTGATGCAATTACAGATGGCATAGCCGGTTTTTTTGAAGGCAGCGCGGCGGAATGGCTTCGAAGCAAAGGCTTTGAAGAATCAAGAACCGCTCTGGGTTCCGCATTCGGAAAAATGGCCGGATGTCTGCTGGGAAGCGGATGGATGCTCACCCTGATGACAGCTGCAGGGATTCCTCTAAGTAAGCTTTGAAATAAAATGCCTTGATTCATTTCTGGGTGGGAGCTTTTTGGAGTGTATCATCCGAAATGCTTCATTCCTTTGGAGTGAAATATCCGTGATATATGAATAGAAATTGATTCGCGCAATAAAAAAACGGTCATAATACGGACGTCTCTCTCCGTAAGCCAGCGGAAAGGGACCTGGGATCTGCAGAAACCTCAGGGTATCCACAATAACAGAATAAACAAATGACAAACGAAAACCTGTTGATGGATTTTTACCTTCCAGAATATTGTAAAACTCACCAGGATCAGACTCAGTATCATAATGGCTGACTATTTTACTCCCGTTCTATAACAACTCTATCCATTGCAGGCTCAGATTTTTCTCTTCGCTCAGAATGACAGGCAGTATAAGGGTGGATTGTCATCCTGAGTGGAATTCCGACATCTTTTCGTCTGAATGAAACGAAGGATCTGTTTCTGCCCAAGGTTATTAAACACAATAATCCTTGTTTCAATTGCACAACGCATCAAAAATCGAAAAAAATCCTTCGTCCTGATGTTACTTAAACCTCTTCAAAACTCGTCACATCACAGGTTCAGATTCTTCGCTTCACTCAGAATGACAACTTTTTTTTATTTTCCTTTGATTCTTATTTCTGCTTTGTTCCTGATTCTTTTTATTTCTTGTTTCTTGACTCTTGTATTCGGCCCAATGACTCAAAGATCTTATTTTCAATCCACATCCATATGATGTTTTCTTAAATAACAAATCAGAATAAAAACGAGCGCGGCCGATAAAAACACCAATCCCGCCAAGATCGGAAATACGAGTGATATCGAAACACGTTCAGCAATAATTCCGGTCAGACCGGCTGCGAATGCACCCACACCAAAAGTTGCTGCAAACTTAATCCCAAATCCCGATCCCGTCCATTTGTGTGGCATCCATCTCGAAATCAGGTGATTTTCAATGGGCTGTTGAGGAAAATGAAACAGTGCAAAAAAAAGACCGGCAGCCACAATCCATATATTCTGGACAAATCCCAGCAAAAAGAGAAACGGAAGCGACAAAAGAAGTGTGATCAGATAGAGCGTCATCATGGAAACCCGGTCTGAAAGATGTCCGCCGGTATATTGTCCTATCATACCGACCGACAAAATCAAAGTTGCGAAAAATCCGCCTGTAAAGGGAGATCCGGAAGAAACATTCTCGGAAACATACGTGGGCAGCATGGTCAGAAATCCACGGTAGACCAGCCCGTTAATCATCATCACACCAACCATTATAGCAAATGCGACAATCATTTTTCTGTTGAATGGTTTTGATTCTTGGGTTGATAGTTCTGCGTGACTTGCCGGAATTTTATAATCAAAAAATAGTATCAGAAATCCAATCAATCCCAGAACAGACGCTGTCAGATATATGACCCGCCAACCGTAAAACGTCAGAATGGCTCCGGCAATCACCGGAGCCATTGTAATTCCCGCACTGCCGGCAACCCCGTGTATCCCCAATGCTTTGCCCCTGCCTCTGATTGTTTGTGAAATGAGTGTCACACCGGAAACATGATACAGACTGGCGAATAAACCCATCATTGCCAGACCCACGGCAAACGTTTCAATATTTTTAGATAGTCCTGTAAACAGAGAAGCAGCCGCCGTAAATAAAAAAAAACCTTTCAGCACCATTTTCGAATGCAACCGGTTCACCAGCATACCGGATGGAAAAGCGCCCATTCCGAATATGAAGTAACTGATTGTGCCGATGGCTGTAATCTGTGAGGTGGTGCTCCCCAGATCTTTCACAATCGCGAACAGTGCGCCTGCCAGAATGAGCATATAAAAATGGCACAGCGCATGGCCAAACACTGTTACACCGATTACTTTTTTCTCAACAGATTTCATCGTTCTTTGAAAATTCCAGGTATTTTCATCATGATTCTTTTGTATTATACACTCTGCATTCAGTTATTCGCAGTGTCATCTACTCTATGATTTTTGTCTCTTTGTCTGTCTTATCTTGATTCTTTTATTCGACTCTATGACTCAATGACTTATTTTTTCTATGTCTTTTGTCTTATCTCTTGCTTCTTGAGTCTTGTTTCTTTCTCTCCGTCTCTCCCGTGCTCCGTTCCAGCTTCTCAACCAACGATCCTGCGACCCTACGACTCTATGACCCAACCACCCTCACACCCAGCCTCTCAGCTCGCAAGCCTCTGCTACCCGGGCCACGGCCACGACTGTGGCTGCCATTCTGGGATCCACCTTTTTCTCCCGAATGGCTTCGATAACCGTATGATAGGCTTTGGTCAGCTTTTTATCTAATTGGGCGTGCACTTCCTTCTCCTCCCAGAAGTAGGAGTAACTGTCCTGAACCATTTCAAAGTAGGATACCGTCACTCCCCCTGAACTGGCAAGAATATCAGGAATAAGATGGACACCTTTTGCATTAAGAATTTTATCCGCTTCAGGCGTGGTAGGCCCGTTGGCCAGTTCACAGATCATCCTGGCCTTCACCCGTGGCGCATTTTTTCCGGTAATGGCATTTTCCATGGCTGCAGGATAGAGCACATCCACATCCAGTTCTAAAATTGCATCCCGATCAACAGCCCTGGCGCCCGGATAATCCTTGACGGTCCCTTTGGTCAGCTTATACGTGACCAGATCTTTCACGTCAAATCCGTCGGGATTATAAATCCCCCCCCTCGAATCGCATACACCCACCAGTTTGCCTCCGCCTAGCATCTCTTTATGAAGTAAAGCCGCACGCTGCCCTGCATTTCCGAATCCCTGTATTGCAAATGTGGCCGGCTCCACCTGAAATGCCTTGCAGGCTTCACGAACAGTAATCACTCCCCCTCTTGCAGTGGCATCACGCCTGCCTTCCGATCCGCCGATTTGCAGTGGCTTGTCGGTAATCATACCGGGATGATGCCTTTGTACAATGGTTTCATATTCATCCAGCATCCAGGCCATAATTTGTGGATTCGTATACATATCGGGTGCAGGCACATCTTTATCAATACCTAAAAGCGGCGCTGCAGCGCGAATATAGGCCCTTGACATATTTTCAAGTTCACGTTCAGACATATCCCTTGGATTGCATGCAATGCCACCCTTACCACCTCCCAGAGGCAGATCCAGTAAAGCAGTTTTGCATGTCATCCAGCAGGCGAGCGCCCGGATTGTGTCGGACCGTTCGTCCGGATAGAACCGAATTCCTCCCTTTGCCGGACCTCGCGCCGTACTGTACTGAATGCGCCAGGCGTGAAACACCTTAACAGATCCGTCATCCATTTTTACAGGCAATGTAAATTTAAATTCACGCTGCGGCCAGATAAGAAGGTTACGAGTCGCTTCGTTAAGATTTAATATTTTTACGGCTTCCAGTATCTGTTTTTGCGCTACCTGAAATGAATTATATGATTTCATGACTGTTTTTCCTCTGACTCTGATGAATGATCCTTGTCATTTTCTTCCTGGGATGGCTGACCAAATGCATCAAGAATAATACGATACCAGCACCCCTTGCACATCAACGCGCGATCCACACTCAGCAGCACCTGCTCCCATGGGCTGAGCCTACGGCCGCAATGCGGACAATGGTCATACACCTTTTCATTACTGTTTTCCAACCATAACCTCCGGTTTTAAAATAATTCCCATGTTTTGATGCCCACTCATTTTTACAACAGCCGGAGCCTCAAACCGCAGTAATCTCGTAAATTTTTTCTCTTCCAGAAACGGTTGATTCTGAAGCCATGCCCAGTCCACAAAACTGCCTTTCGAGTTGGAGCGGATGGTAAAATACCCCACAAGAAATGAATTCAGATTCTGGAAAAAATGAGATCCCTGGGACGGCATGACAGTAAAATCCTTAAAATCTGCCTCTACAATAGTGCGGACATTCGAAATTTCAGACCATTTGACAGGAATGCCCAGCCAGGGATCCAGGCTTCCCCAGCGTCCCACACCGATCAGTATATATCGTCTGTTCTCATTTAAAAGCCGTTGATTAAAATACTTGATTTCCTGAACGACTTCCTGACTTTTTCCACGGTCATAGCGATCCCTGTCGACAAATACGATATCATGGATATCTTCAATCTCACCATTTCCCATAACCCGGCGTGTATAACAGATCAAATCTTCATTCTTAAAATCTTTGATATTTAATACTTCCAGTTCCCGATTTAATACCATGGGTCGCATTTGAAGCATGGCAAACTCTTTGGGTTGTTCTTTGGGCATGGATAAATTCACTGCGAATTCTATTTCAACCGGTGTTCCCATGCCCCAGCTGCCCATATCCATCAGCAAATCAAGAATTTCGCTCAGAGGAAAAATTTGATTCCGGAGAATCGGAGCAAATGTGACAAGACGGTAGCCGTCGCGGGAAATACCATCCACGATCGAGTCGGTTTCAGGAGAAAATGTCGAACCGACCACATGAAGCGTCTCATCCTTTTCGGCATCTTTAAGAGGGTATTTCTTTACAAAATAATCATCCCCTTTGGCGGATGAGGGAGCTGTCTGCTTTAAATCCAATGCAAAAAACTCGGACTGTGAATAACGCAAGGTGTTTTTGACTGTAAAAAACTGATCAATATATAACGGATCTTTGGGATAAAAACGGACGCTTGGCCCTCCCTCCACAACCATTTTTCCCAATCCAAGCGCAAGAAAGACAATCCCGTCCGTATATTTTTGCGGTGGAATCGGATAGAAGTTATATGAGCGCGCAACACCGGAAAAATTCGGATAATACCGCTCATCATGTGAAGCGCCGATCATTTTTTGGATAATCACGGCCATTTTTTCATCTTCAAGATGATAAGCAGTCGCCTTGATGTAATCCTTCGCCGATTGAAAATAGGTGGACGCGTAAACCTTCTTAATGGCTTTCACTAATTCAGCCAGCCGAATCATCGGATCCGGATTGGTATTGGGTATCATATAGGTCTTATAGACACCGGCAAACGGATGATTGTGTGAATCTTCCAGAAGGCTGGAGGATCGAACTGCCAATGGCGCATCTACAATATCAAGAAAAGCAGCGAGTTCACCGAGCACTTCTTCAGGGAAACGTTTTGTTTTCAGGAATGCCTGAATGATATCATCATCACTCGTGGCTTTCAATGCAAAATCTTTCAGATTGTTTTCCTGAAGAAACTGATCGAAAATATCGGTTCCAATAACAACAGCAGGCGGAATATAAATCCGTACATCTTCAAATCGATCCTGCACATTATAATTATTGATCAGGATATTTACAAAAGAAAGACCGCGTGCCTTCCCTCCCATGGATCCTCCGCCAATTTTTGAAATGCTGCTGAAAGGATCATAAGATTCCTTGTTAAACTCGGTCACAATACCCCGTTGTCTCAATTTCCGGTAATCCCTCAAAGCTGCAATCAGGTCTTCACGCATATCCTTGACAGAATTAAAATCAGACACTTTTCTCGGACGTAATTCATGAGCCAGCCAGAACTCGGTTCTGGCCTTGAGCCAATTGGAAAAATGATTTCGTTCCGCATGAAATCTCATGCTCTCATCGGGAATGGTGTGAAGGCTTCCTTCGAGTGACAGCAAATCATTGGCCCGCCCAACTTCTCTTCCATTGTTGGTTCTGAAAATAAAGTCGCCAAAATTCAAACTCTCAGCCATGAATTGACGAAGTTCTTTTAAAATGTCCGGCGATTTTTTATATATAAAAAAGGCACCTGCCGACCTGGCTTTCTCCTCATTGCTTTTCACAGTGGAAAACAGGCAAAAGGGAATATCCGGATGAACGTTTTTCACTTCTTTCATGAATTTCAATCCGGCTTCTGAATCCGGTTTTCCCTGAATCGGAAAATCAATATCAGACAGCACACCAAGAATGGTATCCTGATATTGCTCATAATAAGACTTTGCTTCTTCATAATTTCGGCATAACAAAATTTTAGGCCGGGCTCTCTGGCGCAACTTTTTATGCGTTAAATTGATTCCCTCCGAAATCAGTCTCTGAGTATGTTTCATTGTCTCGACATAGATATCGGGCAGAAAAGCGGAATAAAACCGGATATTGTCTTCAATCACCAGAATCGATTGCACACCGACCAGATGCGTATCATGATCCACATTCATCCGGTCTTCCAAAACTTTGACAATTGCGAGTAAAAGCCGAAAATCGCTCTGCCAGATAAAAATCTGATCAAAACAGGAGGCTTCATGATGCAGGAGCATATCGGAAAGTTCTTTATTGTCAAAAGCAAGCAAAACAACCGGAATATCCAAACCTTCCTCTTTGATTCTTTTAGCAAAGGTAGCAGACCGCATATCTTCGATATGCAGCGTGGTAATGATCAGATCAAATCTTTTTTCTTCCTTGACCAGTTCAATGGCCTCGCGGCCGTTCGATACACGCGATAATTCCGGCGCATGGGTCAGGTTCAGCCGCTCATACTGACTTCGGATCAGTTCATAGAGACGGCCGTCTTCTTCAAAAACATATAAATCATAAAGACTTGAAACCAGAAGAATGTCCCGAATTCTCAGCCGCATTAAATTTTGAAAACCCTGAAATCGCGTACCGTATCCATGCTCAACCCAGAGCGGATCCGCATGCGGAAGTGATCTTTTAAAATCATTTTTCATAAAATAAATTCCACCTCATTTTAAATCCCGGAATACGGCTTCATATTGTTCAGTATGCAATTCCTGCATCGGCAAGCGTCAATTATATGCTAACAGATTTTTTTAAAAAATGCCACCCATTTTTGAAAAAAAAGGCCGCATCAAAAGTATGCAAAATAACCACTATGAATATAAAGAAAGCGCACAAAGACAATATGTGTTGCACTTCATTCTTTGTGTTTTCTGAAAATTTTCTTTGCACGCTGCCGGTTATTTTAATATTACTTTTGATACAGCCCTATTATGAAAAAATGAACCTGTACATTTATCAGGAATCGGACTATAAGAATATATTCGCTCAGCAGATCAATAATTCAGATTCATTCTTAAATATCATTAAACAAGTCCCTGATCGATCATGGCATCGGCCACTTTCAGAAAACCGCCGATATTCGCACCGTTCACATAATTGCCAGGTGTGCCAAATTTCTCCATCACATCGACACAGGTTTTATGAATGCTTTTCATGATCATCTGAAGACGCTGATCCACTTCTTCTCGCGTCCAGGGCAGCCGCATACTGTTCTGGGACATTTCCAATCCGGAGACAGCAACACCACCCGCATTGGCAGCCTTGCCGGGCCCGTACAGAATACCCTTGTCCAAAAACAGTTTGACGCCTTCCTGCACGGTGGGCATATTGGCGCCTTCACTCACTACATAAATGCCATTCTTCAAGAGATTCTCAGCATCTTTTTTATTTATTTCATTTTGCGTGGCGCTTGGAAATGCACATTGGGCCTTATGATCCCAGAGCGGATTATAGTCTTTCGAAGGATCTATCGGTGTATAAACAGCTTCTTTGAATTTATCTGCATATTCCTTAATCCGACCACGTTTCACATTCTTTAATTCCATTACATAGGATAATTTGTTACGGTCGATGCCTTTCTCATCATAGATATATCCCGATGAATCAGACAACGTCACTGTTTTCGCACCCAGATCCAATAATTTTTCAACAGTATACTGAGCGACATTGCCTGATCCGGATACCAGGCACACTTTCCCTTCCAGTGAATCATTCTTGTGGGCAAGCATTTCAGCGGCAAAATAGACAGCTCCGTAACCTGTGGCTTCAGGCCGAATAAGCGAGCCGCCCCAGTTTAATCCTTTTCCGGTCAAAACACCGGTAAATTCATTACGCAACCGCTTGTATTGACCGAAAAGAAATCCGATCTCCCGGCCGCCCACACCGATATCCCCGGCCGGAACATCTGTGTTGGGACCGATATGCCTGAACAGCTCTGTCATAAAACTCTGACAAAAGCGCATTACTTCATTTCGACTCTTTCCCTTGGGATCGAAGTCTGAACCGCCCTTCCCGCCCCCCATGGGCAGTGTGGTTAAACTGTTTTTAAACACTTGCTCGAATGCCAGGAATTTCAAAATACCCAGGTTTACAGAGGGATGAAAACGCAGCCCGCCCTTATAAGGGCCGATAGCACTGTTCATTTCAATACGGAATCCGCGGTTGACATGAATCTCATGGTGATCGTCCAGCCAGGGAACACGAAACATCAGCACACGCTCCGGTTCGATGATTCGATCTAATATTTTTTCTGACCGATATTCAGGATAACGCTCCAAAACCAACGCTAATGATTCTGCGACCTCTTCAACCGCCTGATGGAATTCCGGCTGAGCCGGATTTTTCTCTTTGACCTTCTGCATAAACTCTTCAACAAACTGCGACATCATTGTCTCCTTCCGTTAATTGGACATTGTAACAAAAATCTGAAATAATATTCAATCAGCAAGACAAGAAGTATTGAGGCAATGGATGTCAATGGCCATGAAATGGTGATTCATACAACAGGACTGCACTTGCATGACTCGAAGTTTCCTCATAAACGTTCCTGCCTGTGGTTTGCGGATATCTCTATTCTTTCTGATGAATACCAAATAGAAAAAATCACCATGCAATGTACATGAAATATTCTAAAAATGCAATATTTTTTTATAAAGCTGAATGTTAATGGGGAATATATTCAAAATAAATAATAATTTCTAATATTTATTCATCTGAATGCTGTATAATAAAACACCCGGAATAACAAAAAGCGTTCTGAGAATAAACGACGGCAAAAGTGGCTCATGCAGTAAAATGAGGGATAAAATAATTACACCGACAGGAACAAGAGTCTTAGCCTTCCTCTACCAAAGCTCGATTTTCAATCCTTGAACCCTTTCAAACTCACGCTGATTACCGGTAACCAGTGTCATATTGTAAGTCAAACATGTTGCAGCAAGCCAGGAATCATGAAGCCCGATCATTAAACCACGTCTTGCCAGATGGCTCCATAATTCCGCATGCATTCTCGCAATGGAAAGATCGATATCAACGACAGGAAAAGATGTGAGTATTGCTTCAACAAAAGCGAGTCGCCGTGCCCGAATACCCTGATCCTTCGCCCGATGAACGCCATGCAACAACTCACTTGCCGAGATCACCGAAAGAAAAAACTCTTCGTCCAGTCTATTCTGAACCAGCGGTTTGAGGTCGCGGCCTTCTCTATCCAGATCAATGATAACATTCGTATCGATCAGGAGGCCCATGGGTCTCTCAGCTTTTCTTTGCGTATCCCGGTTTTTGCTTTATCCAGATCTTTTAAAAAATCTTTGCGCTCCTCTTTGGACAAAACAGGCAGTTTCGACAGGATATCGGGCAATTCCCTTAACACCCTTCCCCTGACCACCGGACCGATTTCCGCGACAGGTTTATTTCCTTTAAGCAGAACAAAACGCTCGCCTCTGTAAGCCACACGATTGATAAAATCAGAAAAATTTTTTGAGACAGTTGTCACACTGACCTTAGTTATATTCACAGGCAGTCTCCATCTGATTATCAGATAATCTGAATATAAGATATTAAATTTTAAAAAGCAAGAAAGCAGTTTTTAATTTCGAATAGTCCAGCATGTGGATCCGACATGCATCATTCTTTCTTTTTTCTTCGCGTATCATGCGATTTCTTTTGAATTGTATCAATCACTCAGGGCTTTGCAATTATATATTTAAGGGAATCAATTTATATAAGTATTGTTATTCTTCAGATGCCAAATAAATATTAATATATTCTTCTGCTGTGCAAATGGAAATATCGTTGGCTTTATAGTCTCTCTTATTTCTTGTAATCAGGAAAATATTACGGTCGCACAAACCAAAAGTGAATGTCCTTCGATTTTGTTTTATACGAGATATAAGCATTCTGGTACAGGCGGTTGTCCACGCCAACAAACGGCGGCCTGATTAAATGAATAATACAAAAATATTTTTCCCTAATTAACTTTTTCTCGTTCCCAGTGTCCGAGATTGTGTAAAAACTTCGATATACACATATTGTACATGTCATTTCGAGCCCTTCGGCAAGCTCATGATAAACTCAGCAAGAAATTTTGCCAAGCTTATTGTTATAAAAAGGATTATAAGATTTCTCATCCTGCTTCACAGGATTCGAAATGACAAAAGAAGCCGTGTTTTACACAGCTTCTCCCGCGGGGAACGTCGTTCAGGGGCTCCGCCTCGGATTACAAACCGATGATCGTGACTGGCAGCAATCCTGTTTTACCATGATAATCCGAATAACTTAAACATCTCCGGTTTTTAAATAGGCACTATCAATGGAGGCAGAGCCTCCTGGCACGCGTAAAGGAACTCACCTTACCAAAATCAGTTTTTTCAGTCCTTGAAACGCTCCTGCACGAATCCTGTATAGATAAATGCCTGAAGTCACCATCCGGCCGCTCTTGTTCCTGCCGTCCCAGACAGCCTGGTGAGATCCCGCGGAATACTCTCTGTCCAGCAGGGTCACACATCTTTTGCCCCGCATATTGTAAATTTCAATCTGCACACGACATGGCTCCGGCAGATCGAATGCGATGGTTGTGACCGGATTGAACGGATTCGGATAATTCTGCTTTAAAGCGAACACATCCGGAATCTTTGCCCCATCCGCCTGATGCCGGCCGGATGGCAGAGACGTCACATGGCCGTCAGGTTCATGCCAGCAGGCTACATTCGAAATTGACCTCCCACCTGCCTCAGAAAAAGTGCCGCATACATATACATCTCTACCGTCAATGACGATTTCGTCAACACAACAATTCACCCCGCTTCCAAGCGCGAACCAGTTACTGCCATCCCATTTGGCGATATTGTTAGCATCAACATCACCGGCAGAATGGAAATCTCCTCCCACATAAATGTAATTTTCACCGATCGCTATTGCACTCACCCTATAATTAAATATTCCATCCCCCAATGAAGACCATGTACTGCCATCCCATCTGGCAATACAGGGTGCCCAAGTGCCGCCCGCGCTGGTAAATTCTCCACCCGCGTAAACATCGTTTCCGCATACAGCCACGGCCTCAGCCCAATCGTTTAAACCATCTCCCAAAGCAGACCAGGTGCTGCCATCCCATTTTGCGATGTAATTGGCGTGGATACCGCCGATTTCTGTAAAATCTCCCACCACATAAACATCACTACCATTTACTGCAATCTTACGGGGTAAACTATTGGCACTTCCCAGGAAGGACCAGCTGGTTCCATCCCACATTGCGAGACCTCTGTCATAAACCCATCCACATACGTATAATGTGTCCCCGCTTCCTGCAGCAATGTCCAAAACATAATCATCAAGTCCTGTCCCGATTGAAGACCAATGGCTTCCATCCCACCTAGCGATATAATTTGTTTCAATATTGCCCTCTTGAGCAAATGGACCACAACTAACAATGATATCATTACCGCTCAAACAAATAGCTAATGAATACGCATTTAATGGAGGCATTAATGACCAACTTGTACCGTCCCAGTGATAATTATATGGAATAGGGTCATCAAAACCTTGTAAAGTTCCGCCAACGACATATATATCCATCCCATTGACTACAATATCATCAACAGAGAAACCCCATCCATCTTCATTTGGTTCAGGTATGGGTAAAGAAAACCGGTCATCCCAGTTCTCATCACCCGGGATAACAGGAATGTTCGTTATATTTAAACCCACATCAATGGTCTGCGGACTGCTCTCAATACCGGCAGCAGACACGGTAACAGTTGCAGTATAACTGCCTTCGGTAAGTCCTGAAATGTCTGCTGAAACAGTGATTGCATCTGTCTCTGCTGTTGTACTTCCATTTGAGGGATTGACCGACAACCAGGACGCATCTTCAGTGATGCTCCAGTCAAAGGTCCCGTTACCGCCATTTTTGATATTGAAAATTTGATCAGCCGGGTTGGCCCCGTCCTGGGCAGCGCTGAATGTCAGACTGGTCCGATTGACTTGGAGCACCGGCGGTTGTGGCTCTGTAATATTCAGAGTCACATCAATTGTCTTTGGAGAACCCATTGCTCCTGTCGCACTCACGGTGATCGTGCCGTAATACGCGCCGGTATCAAATCCGGAAGCGTTAACGGAAACGGTCACCGCGCTCGACCCTGATGCCAGGCTTCCGCTGACCGGATCGACTGAGAGCCATGACATATCGTCCGTAATGCTCCAGTTGAACGCACCGCCACCCCCATTGGTGATATTGAATGTCTGATCCTCCGGATTGGCTCCTTCCTCGACCGCATTGAAAGTCAGGCTGGCTTTATTGACCTCAAGAACCGGTTGCGGAGCGTTGATCGTCACGCTGAAAGCCTGAGTATCTGAATCGGGTGGCGATTGGCTGTCTTCTGCTTTTACTGTGAAATTATAGTTGCCTTCAGTTGTTGGGATCCCCGAAATTTTACCTGTCGAGCTGTTTATATTAAGACCCGGGGGCAGGCTCCCTGAAAGAACGGACCAGGCATATGTGCCCCAGCCGCCTTCCGCCTGCAGAGTCACGGAATAGCCCGCGCCGGCCATGCCGTCCGGGAGAGAAGCCGACGTGATCATCAAAGACAGCGCATGAATGCTGAAATTATTGTCACTAATATCAAAAATTTCAGGGTGGTCTTCCCACTTAATTTTTATTAGAGCCTGAGACGTGGGAGGACCGCTCACTTCCCAAGATTTGCTGTGGTAGTTGTAAATATTTGAAAACAGCGGACTGTAACTTGAACCGTTGTCTCTTGACAGCTCAATGGTCACCCTGTCACTGTTATTCATATCCGTATCCGACCATTGAATCGGATGACCGCTGCCGATTTCCCAGTTTTCTCCCCCATCAGGATCAGTCACTGTAAGCGCAGGAGGGGATATGGTGAAATCCTCATCCATCACATCATAGACATAAAGAACATTCTCAGGATGATCTCCCGCATCTGCCACCAGAATCCGGCATTTATCTGATTCAGCAGATAAAAACTGAACCTCCCATTCATAACTTCCTGAATTTGTTACCGTACTGATGGGATACCAAACACTGTTTTCAAGGGTACTGTAATTGGTTGTGTAGTATAGTTTGACCTGTGATCCGGAAGGCCATCCCTGTCTGCTCCATGTGATGTCTTCTTCTTCAAAAGAACACCACTCGTCTCCCGGATCCGGTTCAGTCACTTTAAGCCAGGGCAAATCTCCCATGGCGAAAACTGAAGTGCCCTGTTTGAGTTTTACAGAAGGTTTGCCGCTTATAGGCTCCACCTCTGCAGACAAATTAATTAAATCATCATCATGATTATCATTCAGTGTAATGCTGAATCCCAGAGAAAAATCATAAATCCAGTGATACGAACCTTCGGCACCTGTGAAATCCCTTGTCAGATAAAACCAGGCCAGTTTTTCATCAGGGCTTTGCTGAACATCTCCGAAGGATTCATATAAAGAGGTTTCAGGAAGAATGATTTCATAAGAAAAATTGACCAGGTCAACGCCATAGACAGTATAATAGGTTTGGCTAGTAAAAGTTTCAATAAACACAACGATCACCCAGTAGGGTCCATTGCAGTATAGCCAGACCGCGTCATCCGTATCCACGCCCCCGCCAGAAAACCATACTTTTAGTTCGCCATCTTCGAAAAATTCTACAATCGATGATGCACCTGAAGTTGAAATCTCAAAGTCAATATCGGACGCACCGGGTATTTCCGTTCTTTCACTGCTGGGCGGGCATATGTAATAAGGATCTGTTGGTCCAAATTCCCCTTCCGTATATCCGATCGTATATTCCTGACCAATTGCTTTATTGATGGCAAACAATCCTAATAAAAAAATCACCGTGGTCCGGATCATCATGTTTACCAGGCCAAATGTCTTTTCTCTCTCATTCATTTTCGCCTCCCAAATCAATGGATTTCAGAATAAAAGAATTTATGCGGAATTTATCGGTTTCTTATCTTACCTTGCCAGAACAAACTTAATTATTTTGCCGTAATGATTGACTAAGAATCGCATGATCTCCATCGTGGGACTTCTTTTGCAAATTAAAAATATAGCACGATATTCAGTGATCATAATATCGCTAAATATGCACATATGATCCATTCTGTTTTGACTGCAATCGCTATATATGGACATATGATAGGTATCTGTCAACAGCAATTTCATTGTTATTGTATAGATGATCTCTCATTGGAGTCAGCATAAAAGATGTCGTATTCGTGAAGTTAAATATTGATCCATTATAATAAAAATGCTTGATAAAATCAAATCAATTATATGATCAATGCATTTCTTATTATCAATTTTCACCTGGTGCCCTGAAATATCGACAACCTTCCTTTAATCGTGTGGCAGGTGAACTTTGGGACAGAAAGCAAAAATTATGAATTATGCCTTATAGGCAGATAAAAACATTCGGGATTGATTTTGGGAATAATTGATGGGGCATGGATGATCTTTCAGCCTGTTTTGGTTCATATCATTATGGCAAGACCAGACATCAATGGTATTTGGTGGTATCCCATATTCCCGTGGATACAGGCGATACTCATTATCTATTTCTGCCGGATTGCCTGGAAGGACTGGTAACATCATTAAATGATTTGTCTGTCTTTCTTCCCTCTGCCCAGTATAAATCCGTCTGATCAATGACAGAGAGTGGTTCAATTTGCGCTTGGTGAAAATAACCGATCATTTCATCCGGGGCAGGAAGACGGTCCGATCGGACCACACTCTCAAGAGAGGCATGAAACGCATTGAGCCCGGCACTATCCGAGGTATGCAGAATAAGGAGCTTTCCGCCCGGCTTTAAAACACGATAAATTTCCTTTAACGCACGGGAAGGATCCTGAATGTGAGGAAACACAGAAAAGCAGAGCACTTTGTCAAACACATCGCCGGCATAACTCAGGGAACACAAATCATCACAAATCCATAAAGCGCCTGAATCCGGAAGCACCCGCCGGCCTTCACAGACCATTTCAATGGCAAAATCCTGGGCCAGCACCCGGCCGCCTGTACCCACAAGCTCAATCAGATGCCGGGTCATCCGGCCGGTGCCCGCGCCTGCATCCAATACGCAGTCGCCTCTGGATACACCGAATTGAAGGAGGAATTCCCGGAATCGATGATCATCCGCCATTCGCGCAGACCATTCCGGGGCAAGCCCGTTGAAATAATCACGATGCGCTTTCGACACAGGATTTCCTCGAATGAAAAATCGGGATCGATTGAATGCGGTTGACCAAAAGGGGCACAACAATGAGCATAGCCGTTATCCCCGGAATGCCTTCGATCATTTTCTTGATTGCATAGACATTCGGGGGCAGCCCCAGCAAAGGGGCAATCCATCCGGCACCGATCCAGGTGAAAATACGTGAAATCAGTATTCCCAGGGCCACAATCCATAACACGCCAAGCGATGTTTTTACAAACAACAAACGGATTGTCAGCACCATTACAGACAATTCGATCATCATCAGCTGTAAAATAGGCACCGGCGGCATCCCTGTCAATAAGAAGCTGATAACCGGAGTCAATATTCCCACCGCCACAGCAAACGGCCAGGTTAAAAAAAATCCGCTGACAGCCAGCGGCCAGAACATGGGCAGGAATACCTTGCCCATTCCGACCATGTGAAATATAACCGGAAACAAAAATCCCAGCGCCATAAAAAGCGCGCTGTATATCATCTGTTTGGTTCGACTAGAAATCATAACTGAACATTCCATGAAGCGTTCTTCCCGGCATAGGATATCCATACATGGCCTGATAGGATTCATACAGAACATTTTTAAGGGACAGTTTGATGCCCAAACCATTGATAAGGTGGAAATAAGAAGACACATTGACCACTGTATAATCGTCCATATTATAAATATCAGGATTTGCATCCGATTTTGAAAAATCCGCCCCTTTCCATTCCTGGATTGAAAGCAATTGCCCTGAAATGGTGATTCGACCGATCTGATATCGTGCATGAATAGACAACTTCTGCTTGGGAATGTTATAAGCCTCATCCTCTAAATCCATAAACGTCCAGGCACCGCTTAAATAAAAAGAAGGGATCGGCATCCAGGCCGCCATGCATTCCACACCATGATGTGTATATTCGCCGCTGTTTACCCAGAGAGGCGGCGGACCGCTGAACTGAATTAAATTCGATCCTTCAGCCCGAAATGCAGTCGCTTCGATCTTGAATCGCCGGCCGATTTCCTGAGTCAGACCCAGTTCATAATTCCACAATCGGTCCGGAGACAAATCATCATTGGCCGGCCGCCAGAAATAGAGCTCGCGGATAGAGGGGCTGCGAAATCCCTTGGCCGCTGAAAGGCGTATGGCATTCGTTTCAGACAAATGAAAGACCACTCCTGCTTTCGGCAGTGTTTCCCATCCATAGAGTTCATGATGTTCCATTCGCAAACCGCCGGTCAGCAACAGCCGGCTGACCAGTAACTGCTGCACATGCAAATATGGAGCGTATTCTGTGATATAATAGGGCGGATGATCCGCACCTTCTTCTTTGGCGTCACCCCCGTATTCTTTAAAATCAATTCCGGCGATTAAAGTATTGCCTGTCCAGGGAATCAGGGTCTGATAGGCCATCACGCCGACAAGACGGTCGTAAGATTCCCAGCCGTCAAAAAATTCATGATGTCCGAAATTTCCATGTAACTTCACATGAGTTTCTCCAAAATCTGAAAAATGCGATAAAGTCAGATCGCCCCCGGACCGGTTGATATCATACCAGTCATTTGATTTGGGATCTGTCACCGGTCCCGGATCATAGAGATCCAAATATGCCCAGGTGGCATTGAAATCAACCGTGGTATTCTTATCAATCGAATATCCCAGATGCGCGGTATAATGATTCCCTGTATAAGAGGCACTGGCATCCTCGCGATGACCGTCTGTTGTGCTTCTCGAAGCTGTGAGGTAATAATCCAGAGTTCCGATCTTGCCTCCATGACTCAACGCAAACTGATTTGAATTATAGCTGCCGGCGCCTGCTTCCATATGAGTCTCAAATCCAGCATGATGCATCTCTTTTGATACAATATTGATAACCCCTCCGGTTGCATTCGTGCCGTATAGAAACGAACCGGGGCCGCGTATGACCTCGATTCGGTCGACTCCCTGGGTATTGAATTCATCTGCGATGGTACATCCCATCAACCCCATAAAATCGGGACGGCCATTTCGAAGAATCAGTACGTGTGTATTGGCGCCTCCACCCATCCCCCGTATGGATAATTTTCCGGCAGATTGTCCTGCCACGCCAAATCCCATGAGTCCCCATTCTGTCACATATAGTCCGGGCACCTGCTGACCCACCAGCTCGAACACTTGATTCGTAGCCGCGTGTTCAATTTCAGTGGATTCTATCACGGACACACTTGCTGCCAGGTCCCTCTGGGCACCGTCAGTTTTCGTGGCAATCTTGACAATCGGATTGAATGTATATTTCACCTGAATAGAATCGGAATCAACGGATTCCGCAACAAGATGAACACTCAAAATAATCGAGAATAACAGAGTCGAAAAGGATTTCATCACATTTTCTCCCTATCCTGTAAGTATCGTCATATTCAAATAAATGTTACGTTTTTTATTTTCGTAACACCAACATACAATAAAAAAAAACCATTGTCAAGTCATAATTCGTCACAGGATTTTTCTTCTTTTTCTTTATATATCAATGTTTCTCATTCTTCTTTCAAAATTCAAAATTGCTTTCACCATTCATCTTTTATCAATAGATCGCAAAGGATTGACCGATGGCGATTCACACAGCACAACATGATTCTGATTGCAGGTAAAGATTCTTCGCTCCTTTCAGTCGCTCAGAATGACAAAAAATGGTCATTTATATTCATCAAACCGGATTTTTGATCTTCTTTCTTGATTCTTGCTTCTTGTCTTTGTCTTATACCCTATACCTTATACCCCAATTGGTCTTTAATTCTTGACTCTTGACTCTTTTTTCTTTCTTGATTCTTCTCCCCGTCTCTCCCATGCTCCATTTCACCATTTCAGCCTCTCAGCCAACGATCTAACGACTCTACGACCCTACAACTCAAGGACAGTTTTCTTGTCTCTTGATTCTTCTCCCCGTCTCTCCCATGCTCCGTTTCAGCATCTCAACCAACGACTCTACAACCCTACGACTCAATGACTTTTTATCTCTTGCACTTATACCCTATACCTTATACCCTATACCCCATTGTCTTTTGCCTTTCTTGACCCTTCTCTCCCAAACCTCCGAACCGCTTCCTCTAAAATTTCAGCTGTGGCCGAAGCGCCGATCCGTGTCACGCCTAACGCCTTGACGCGGATCACATCATCAAGGGTACGAATACCTCCGGCTGCTTTAACCTGCACATCCGGATGGCAGTGCTTTCGCATCAGTTTCAGATCGTGATCCGTAGCGCCTGCATATCCGTATTTCCCATCTGAATCTTTGACGAATCCATATCCCGTGGACGTTTTTACGAAATCCGCCTTCATCTGACTGCAGATGTCGCAGAGCCTGATTTTGGGCTGGTCTTCGATCAAATAATCATTTTCAAAGATCACCTTGAGGATCGCCTGATGCGCACGGCAGGTATTCAGAACCTCTCTTATTTCTCCTTCTACATAATCCCAGTCCCCGCTTAACACTTTACCGATATTAACAACCATATCGATTTCACGGGCCCCGTCCATACAGGCTTTATCCGTTTCCGCCATTTTAATCTGGATGGTGGAATTGCCGTGTGGAAAGCCAATAACCGTACCAACGTGAACATCAGAGCCCTTAAGCCATTCTGCAGCCTGCTTCACAGCATAAGGCTTGATACACACGGAAGCCACCTCATACTTTTTCGCCAATGCACATCCGGCTTCCAACTGTTTATCAGTCAATGCGGGATGCAGCAGCGAATGGTCGATCATTGCAGCGATATCTTGGACTTTGCTCATCAGAAAACCTCTTTTATTCGATTTAATTTTTAATATGATACAGTACGGAAAAAATGTCAAGGATTATTTACGCCGTTATATATAAATAAAGAGTCAGACACCATAATGCTGAAATACCAGCTGGAATAAAATTTGCCGTTTTTATATAATATCAAAACGGATGAACAGTCCTATCACCCAATCCCTGAATAACGGACGGTTTATCATGAAATCCGAATCCATATCCCCCTGTCTTATCTTCTTGTTATTTATAGCATTACAAATTCACGGATCTATTTTCTATGTTTCACCATCAGGGAACAACAGCGATCCGGGTACCAATCAGTATCCCTGGGCCACACCAGGATATGGTTCGAAACAGATCAACGGTGGTGACACATTGGTCATTCAGAGCGGAGAATATCATCTCAGCGTGTTCTGGGATGACATGATCACGCCGCCGTCCGGTACAGCCGCGCACTGGACCGTGATTCGGGGTACTTCCGGCTCCAGACCCATGCTGAAGGGGAGCAACAATCTTTTCTCGGCCATCACGCTTTCAAATACGGATTATGTTCAAATTTCAAATCTTGAAATCTGTTCGGATAACGGGGCTTTGTTCCGCGAAGGCGTGGAGTCCTGGGATCCTGCCGGCCATATTATTTTGAAAAACCTGAATGTGCATCACATCGACGGCATGGCCGTGAATATGCGGGACATTCAAAATCTGGAAATTGACTCCTGCATCTTTTCTTATTGCGCTTTCGGCTGCATCGGTGGTCCGGCCGGATCCTCCGGAGGCTGGCGGAACGTAACCATATCTTCCTGCACGCTGTCCTACAGCGGACATTATTATCAGGGTGTCACACAACCCGGCGTCTCTCCCTATGACCGGCCCGACGGTTTCGGTATCGAACCATCCGAAGGTCCGGTTGAAATTATTGATTGTTGCGCGAAACACAACCGCGGCGACGGTCTGGATTCCAAAGCGGCACGGACATTCATCCATCATTGTATCGTATCCAACAACACTTGTGACGGCATCAAGCTGTGGGGAGACAGCAGCCGTGTTCACAACTGCCTGATTTACGGTACCGGAGACGGAGACGCAACCTCCCCCTGGTCTCCTCTGGTCATCGACAATATTGATGTACCGGGTTACTATTTTGAAATTTTTAATACCACCATTCATGACAACCCGATCCGTCCCGCCTATCCGATGTATGTTCAGTACAGCGGCACCGGAGCGCTGGACCTGGTCATGAAAAATACGATCATTTCAAACGGGCATGGTGTGGTTTATTTTGGCAATCCTGTGAATCTCACGTCAGAATACAACTGCTTTTACCGGCCGGGAGAAAGCATCCAGGTGACAGCCAGCGGACGAAATTATACGGCCGCCGAAATTAACAAAGGAGATCTGGGCAGCGGAAATTTCGTCGGGGATCCCCTGTTTGAATCCCCTGCATGGGGCACAGAGGGTGATTTTCACCTGCTGCCCTCAAGCCCTGCCATTGACACCGGCTGTTGGGGAGGTACCATACCGGACAATGACCTGGAATACCGGGAGCGTCCCCTGGGAGACGGCACCGACATCGGCGCCTTTGAATTCAGGCCGGCTGTCATTCAAATTCGGGTATTTCTTGAAGGCGCCTATTCAAGTCAGGAGGGCATCATGACTGCCAGCCTCAGTCAGAGTGGACAGTTACCGACCCATTCCCCTTACTCTGAAAATCCCCGTCAAATTGATATCATGCCGGCAAATATCACAGATTGGATACTGATTCAGCTTCGAAACACTGTCAATGGTCCGTCCGTGGTTTCAAAAAGCGTGCTGCTTCGCCAGGACGGATTTCTCGTCGCAGACGACGGCTTGACGGCACAAGTCACACTGAACTGCAAAACCGGATTCTATTATCTGGTGCTCAGGCATCGAAATCATTTATCTATAATAAGCACTGAACCCGTTCATATACAATGACAGCTTCCCAGCATCGCAAAATCGAACTTATTTTCAGCTTGCAGCGTACAAATATAGGGATCGATTAAAATTTTACATTTTTTTACATGGTTATCCCCGTTTGTTTTCTTATATTAAGTGGCACAGTATAAAGAATGATTCAGCATTGAAAATCTTATAATATTGAGTAAGGAGGATTCAAATGAAAAAGGGATTAAAAAAACTGTTTTTCCCTGTCGTAGGATTCCTGTCCCTGGCGTGGTTTCTTATTCGTGTTATTCCAAAACCGAGCCGGGCCAACTATCCCTGTATGAGAGTTGCCTTCCCGGCAGCGACATCCTTTGTTTTATATATCGCAGGGCTGCTCTCTTCCGTTTTTGTATTTAAAAAAGCAAAAAAATACCTGTATCAATCCAGATATGCGCTTTTCGCAGGCACGTTGCTTGCAGGCATTGTCCTGATCTATACCACAAATATCACGGCGGATCATAAGACTTACGCTTTGACGCAGTCCCCCCCGGACGGCGCCAACAATCCCATGGGTGTGGGTCAGGGAATCAATCCGGGACGCGTGGTCTGGGTTCATGATCCAGACGCCACCGATGAGAACTGCACAGACACATACGGCGATTACTGGTATCAGGATGACAATACCAGTCAGGACATTGTTGATCGAATGGTCTCCGATGCCATACAAAAACTGACGGAGACAGAAACAGACGCGGCTGCGTGGGACGCCCTGTTCCGATATTTCAACGAGAAACACGGCAAAGGGGATTTCGGCTACACAGCCGGAGAAAAAATTGTGGTAAAGCTCAATTTCAATGGTGTTTCGCAGGGCAAAGACAAAATCAACACATCGCCGCAAATCGCCTATACGGTTCTGGATCAGTTGATCAATGTGGTGGGCGTGGCTCAGTCGGACATCGGTATCGGCGATCCCAATATCAATTTTGACACACCGCACTGGAACAAATGCGAATCGGTTTTTCCGGATGTGACCTATTGGGGAAACTGGGGCGGACGAACACCTGTGGAACAATCCGAAGAAAAAGCCATTTTTACCAGCGACGGCAAAATGAGCGACTGGCTGCCGCAGGAGTATCTCGACGCCGCTTACATGATCAATATCCCGGTCTTTAAAAAGCATCACCGGGGCGGCATTTCATTGACCTCCAAACTGCATTTCGGTTCATTTACACCTTTTAACGGGGATGCGTTTCACTGGCATTACAGCCTTCCCGCTCCGGACGGACGAGGAGATGTGAGCAACGGAGAATACGGCGCCTACCGCTGTTTTGTGGATATTATGGGGCACAAGGACATGGGCGATAAAACCGTGCTGTTTCTGGTAGACGGACTCTGGAGCTCCATCAACTGGGGACATCCGTCCATCAAGTGGCGCATGGAACCCTTCAATAATGATTATCCCAATTCCATCTTTGCTTCCCAGGATCCGGTGGCCATCCAGTCTGTGGGCTTCGACTTTTTATACTATGAATTCGATGAAAACCATCCCACGGAAGGCGAAAATGACTGGGGAGACAATCATGGTCCCTTCCCGCATTATGCGGGCTCGGACGATTTCCTGCACCAGGCAGCAGACAAAGCCAACTGGGCCGTAACCTATGATCCGGAAAACGATGGCACAGAGCTCCCGTCGAGCCTGGGCGTGCACGAGCACTGGAACAACGCCATCGACAAGCAGTACTCCCGGAATCTGGGTGCGGATGAGGGAATCGAGCTTGTCTACGTGGCAAGCACCAGTACTGTGGAAGATCGTCACGAAATCGCAGAAGATTTCATGCTGTTCAATAATTACCCCAATCCGTTCAATCCTTCGACCCAGATCGAATACCAGTTATCCGAACACTCCCGGGTTGATTTGAAAATCTACAATCAGATGGGACAGGTGATCCGGACACTCGTTTATAATGAACCGCAGGATGCCGGACACCATCAGCAGCAATGGAATGGAAACAGGGACAACGGCACGCCTGCCGAATCGGGGATGTATTTCTGTGAAATGAATATAACCAATCGGAGCGGTGTCTATCAAAAAACCCGTAAAATGATTCTCAGCCGGTAATTTTATCAAGACTGTCTTGAATGCATTGAATGGGTCATCATTTTATCAAATCAATGATGACTCATTCTTTGTGTAAATTGATTGAACCAACCATTGCAGATCAGCATACAGGAAAAAGAATGAAAAAAACGATTATTAAAAATCTGTCCGGAATTCTGATTATCAGTTTGTCTCTATTCACAACATGTGACAAGGGGACAGAACCCGAAGATAATCCTGCATCTCATGCATTAAAAGGATTTGTTTATCACCGGGCACAACAGGACAAACCGGTTTCACCGGCCTATATATTTTCTGAAGACAGCCTGCTCGCAGTCACGGATGATCAGGGCGCCTATCTCATTGATTCTCTGGAAACGGGGACACATTTATTGACCTGCTCTGCACTGAATTACCGGGATACGACTGTTCAAATCGATATCATCGGAACAGATATTCAGAACCATGATTTCTATCTGACTTCCGACGCATCCACAGGACGTATTTACGGAGAATTTCATGATATTCCCCTTTTCAATGAAATCATTTTAGATCAGCCTGAAAAATTAACCTGGACCGATAAGGAAATGTTTGAAGGCACGACCGGCGCCACCATCCAGAAAAAATGGCTTCATTATGACATCCCCCAGATATATATCTATCTGGAAGATTCACTGATCTCAGGCTGTGATACATTCGGGCAATTCTGGTGTCAGCTTCAAAGCGGCACATATCCGATCCGGGGAACCTGTGAGGACTACGAAGACGTGGTTGAAATCATCCAAGTGCTGCCTGACGACACAACATACATCAATTTCTTCATGGAGCGAAAAGAAATTGACACACAAATTCAGATCAACTGGACTTTTAACGGTCCCCGGTATCAGGGAGATTATTATTCGGCCATCCTGCAGGTCACCAATGATTATGCCGTCTGGATCGAAAATGAATCTGGTGAATATATCAAAACCCTCGAGATTACTCCTTCGGCGGTCACTGTGGATTCCGATCATGGATCATCGCATCTCGAACATTTGTCGTCCTGGTGTGAGGCTTCTGGAACGACCTACGAGGATCTGGAAGAAGAAACCGCGGACGGTGTGGCCCCGTCGTTTGACGGACTCACCGCAGCCAGTCCCTATTTTGCTGACGATACCGACATAAAGACAATGACTGTGTATTGGGACCGGAAAAACCAAGAGGGTCAGACCGTTTTGCCCGGTATCTATTTTTGCGTGATTGAATCAGCCAACCTCATAAAAGAAGGCGATTCCGAATCAGAAACCGTAACCCGGTTTGAAATCAATTCTGAAACACTCCGTATGCGGATGGATCTTGCGAATCAAACCGTTGATGTAGATCCTTCCACAGAGCATCTGCTCAGCATGGAAGCCCTTTTTGATATTCCGACACTGGCGCGCCTGATCATGCGTCAGACGCATTAAATAAAAACCATAAATTAATAAAAAAGGGCCGCATAATGCGGCCCCTTTTTTATTAATATTTACCTATAAAATAATTATCGCTTTACGCGTGCATTTCCTTCCCAGATGCTCCAAATTTGATCTTCATCCGCGGGCTGAGCATAGTCCGTTTCCAGCGTGGTGACCAGAGCGCCGCTGGCCCAGCCGAACTGAATCCATTTTTCTGGATCCCAACCCTTTAATATCGCGTACAACAGACCGCCGACGAATCCATCTCCTCCGCCGATGCGATCGAGCACAGCAATTTCACGAGGCTCCACCACATGCCATTGATCGCCTGCAGCCATAATCCCACCCCATAAATGACAGTTCGTGTTTACAACCTGACGAAGCGTTGTGGCAAAAACCCGGGCATCGGGATAAGCCTTCTTTGCCCGGTTGATCATTTCCTTGAAACTGTCGATCTTGGCGGCCAAATCCTTTCCTCCGGCTTCCGGTCCCTCGATCCCCAGACAAAGCTGAAAATCTTCTTCATTGCCTACAAGGACATCGGACACAGCTGCGATTTCCGCAAAAATATCTCTGAGTTCCTGCTCCCGGTTTTTCCAGAAAGACGCCCGGTGATTCAGATCAAAAGAGATCCGGGTGCCGTATTTTTTGGCGGTCCTGGCAATTTCAAGACAAAATGTGCCGGTATCCGGCGATAAAGCAGCAATGAGGCCTGACAAATGCACGATCTGAACGCCTTCTTTATCAAAAATACGATCCAGATCAAAATCCTTGACATTCAGGATTCGCCCCACTTCGCCGGCACGATCGTTTTGAACACGCGGACCGCGTGATCCGGTACCGCTGTCGGCAATGTTGATCTGATGCCGGTACCCCCAGGGCCCTCCCTGATCCACTTCTTTTCCTTCGTAATCCATATGACGACCGGCCAGATTGTCTTTGATAAACCGGGCAACCGGGCTTCCTTTGACAAATGTGGTCAATACTTTAACGGGAAGACCGAGATAGGACGAAACGCTCGCCACATTGGATTCCGCGCTGGTCGCTATCATTTTATAGGTGTCGCTGCAATGTACGGGCTGACCATTCAGCGGGGTTATCCGGATACCCATACTGGTGGGTACCAGCAACGCATAGTCACAATTTTGACGCAATTCAATTTTCATGGAATAACTCCCTGTAAATTTTATTCCATCAATGCACTGTCTGCATTGAATCGTGCGATCCGCCCTATGAACATTAAAGTGTAATAAATTGAGGGGATTTTTTCAAGTGCTAAAATAGACATACAAACTTGATTAAAAAAAGCCTGCCGGATTTCGAAAAAACGGCAGACTTGAAGTATTTATTCCCATATACGACCAAATGACTCTACGACTTTTTTTCTTGTCTCTTTTTTTTCTTTTTCTTATTTTTTGACTCTTGGATCTTGTTTCTTCTTTCCGTTTCAGCCTCTCAACCAACGATCCTGCGGCACTACGACTCTATGACTCTTGTCTCACTTCACGGGCGGAAAATCCTTCAGCACTTCTTCCACGGCCTGAACGAGCTGTGTTGAAGGATCATACCGGTCCAGCACGCCCTGGCCCACGCCCTGCCATACGATTTCTTTGGCTACAGCATCTACAATATCGATCACGAGCGTACCGGTTTTATAATGGACCACATGGCCCGGACGCACACCCCGAACCCGTCCCCAGCGTCCCCTGTAATACGTAGGAGGGACATAATTGCTTCGATTCTTAACATACGCATAAAAATGAACCAGCAAATCCGCTTTTTCCATGCTTTCCGCTTCCTGAAATCCCCTTTCTTCCATCAGCGGACGGATTTCCTGGATGACTTCTTTTTTGAAAAACGAATCCCGGACAGATTTCTTATCCTTACGCTTGGCTTTAACGAATTTAAATGTCTTGTACTTTTCAAAATTCACTTCATCATCATACTTGACCATGACATTCATAGATGAACAGCCATTCATGACAAGAATGGCTCCCATCAGGATTAAAATCAGAATGAGCCGTTTCATCATACACCTCCTGTTTGGCTTGTACAAACGATCCGCTGTTTTCAAATTAAAAATTGTTATGAAAAGATCAACCATTTTTCATCGTCCCGTCAGCATTATCGATTCTCTGAATTATAGAACACCTCAAATCAAAAAAACTTACGCTGCATAATAAAAAGACCTTGCGAAGGTCGATGACCTTCGCAAGGTCGGATTCA
>Ga0272442_10000377_pt1 | contig 73525 bp, 49 predicted proteins | sample SSMForm2O_FD_200262 | JGI IMG/M metagenome (GOLD analysis project Ga0272442, IMG submission 200262) | Marine sediment archaeal communities from Little Sippewissett salt marsh, Falmouth, MA, United States - SSM-Form-2O | ecosystem: Environmental > Aquatic > Marine > Wetlands > Sediment ...
CTTTGCTCACCCTAAACCCGTATTTTATATTGTCCGATGACAGAATATATGGAATGTTTATGCGCATTAACATACCTGTATTCCGGCCGTCCTGACTGTGCTTGTCGCACATCTATTTATAGGACGTTTTGCCAATCTATGAATTGTCTTAATCCGAAGTATTTTTCAGTAGGGTATCCAATTTAAAAAGGAAAGGATGAAAAGAAAATGAAGAGAAAGTATTTTTACCTACTGTGTTCCGTCGCTCTTATTGGACTTTGTACAATCGGCGGCTGTAACCAGAAAACGGTTCTCACCTATGAAGGTCCGGCCCAGCCCCTCGAACAGGTATCTCTCCTGCTGACTGACAAGCACACCTGTCCTCTGTACGCCATTGATACCGAATTCAATTGTCAGGGTGACCTGCCCGGCCTTGAGTATCATCTTCTTCCCGGCAGCCATACTATTGAATTCGTCTATCAGGCTCCCGGCAAAGTAGATAATACCTGGGATGTAAAGAAAGACTCTGTTGTTTATAACTTTGAGCCCGGCCATGTCTATTCAATCAGAAAATCTGAAACGCCGGCCGAAAAAACCCAGGAATATAAAAACATAGCCTGGACCCCTCATGTTGAAGACCTAGGCACCACCTTTGGTTATGCTCAGGCTCACCCTGGTTATTACAAAACTTCAACTGATTGGAAAAAGTTCCGTAAGGAAAATGGCCTGACCCGCAAGTTCCTGGGGGTTTTCACCATTGCCGCCGATCCTTCCGAAGGACAAACTCAAAGCTACTAATACCTCCCAACCAAATATCATTGTATAAAGAAGAAGCTCGTTTATGCCTTGCATAAACGAGCTTCTTTATTCTTTACTCAACCGCTCTTCACACCCGAACGATTCCACAACATTATCTTCCAAGAACCTCTAATAACACTCGGGCATTTCTGTAAAAACTGGTCCACAGCTTCAACCCAAAAATAAGCCTCTTAATTTTGCTGTCAATTCTCAAACAGATCATCATTCGGGTTGAGTTATAAATTCAAATCATCACTTGATCCCTCTTCTTCTTTTCCGTCGATTTCGAATCCATCCAGGTCATCTAAGTCTTCCATACCTTCAATTTCCTGTATGCTTCCTATGTTCTCTATCTTCCCGATGGATTCTTCCGCTTTGGGCAGAGCCTCGGTCAACACCGGTTCTCCCCCGATATAATCATAGTAGGAACGATAAGCCTTCTCAAAGTAGCCGCCCTTTCTCGGTCGAACTGCGTTTAACACTACTCCCAGAATTCGTGCCCTGCTTTGCTTTAGCTCATTTACCATACGCTGGCACATCCCACGCGACGTTTGTTCAGCATGGATAACAACTACCGTTCCGTCCACCAATCCCGCCAGTATATTGGCATCCGTAACCAGCAACGAAGGAGGGCCGTCGAGTAGAATATAATGATAAAATTGTTTCTGGCTCTCCAGAAATTCTCGCATCCGCTCACTGTTGAGCAAATCCGCCGGATTCGGGGGTACCGGACCACAATCCATCAAGTCCAGTCCTTCTATCCCGCTCTGACGAATCGCATCAGCTACCGTTGCCTGACCAATCAAAACGTTACTCAATCCCCGCCCGGCTCCGGCTTCCGGAAACAAGTGATTTAAGGCCGGCCGCCGAAAATTAGAATCCACCAACAATACCCTCTTACCCTCGGCCGCAATTGTAATGGCCAGGTTAATCGCTGTGGTTGTTTTGCCGCAATCGGCTGAACTACTGGTTACCAATACCGTTTTCAGTTCACCTGTCGGGGCGCTAAAAAACAAATTTGTCCGCACTTTACGGTAAAATTCACTTATCAGAGCATGAGGATGTATCATCGCCACTTTCTCGACGCATATCTCTTCCTCATCTTCCTCTTCATATAGCGGTATCATACCCAACATTGCTATATCCAGGTTTCGCATCACATCCCGGGGAGTCTTTAAGGTATCATCCATGAACTCTAAAAGAAATGTAAACCCTACCGAAATGAACAGCCCCAACATAATTCCCCCGGGTAAAAATACACTTAACTTCGGAAAACTGATCTCCAGTGGTTCTACCGCGTTATTCGCTATCTCTACTGTTACCCGTTCCGGATCGCTGATCTTAACATTTATTGCTCCAATTTCTCGCTCCAACTCCTGTACCTGCATATTCAGCTTGTTGATTTCATCTCGGGTATTCTGATAACTTATCAGCTTCTGATCCAGGTCACGTTGCTGATTGGATATGTTATCATATTGTGTGCTGACTGAGCGCAATTGCAGCTGCAGACCTTGAATTTGGTTATCTACCATCCTGAGTTCCTGGGTCCCAAATTGCTGTTGGAGCATTTGTTCTCGGTTGTCCATCTGTTCCTGGCTGATATTTATGATGTTCTGAATATCTTTAACCTGGCGATGATCCGCCCCGAGACGCTGGATCAGCATGTCCCGCTGTTGGCTTAAATTGGCTATCTGACTACGGTAACCCATTACCATCGGATCCCGTTCGATCGCCATACGCACAGTGGAAGAATATCCCGCAGAATTACGTTCCTGCTGCAACTGAGCAGCGTATATCTGCAGTTGTTGCATCTGACTCTGCAATCTCAATTGTTCTTCATGAAGAAGACTCAATTCTTGCATTACCACGGTGCGGCCTTCACCCCCCTGCCAGCCCGGAACTCCCGCAAGCCGTTCCATTTCCTGCAACGAACTTTGTAACTGCCTTAATGAAGATTCTACATCTCTTCTCTGCTTGGTAAGGGCCTCCATGGAATCACGCAGACTCTTGGTAGCCATATCAGACATCTGGCTGTAAAATGACTGCAAAGCATCATCCACAATAATTTTGGCTTCTTTCGGATTCGAAGCACTCATCTGCACTATGATTAAATTTGTATCACGACGGGGAACTGCCGAAAAACTGGATTTCATGTCATCCAGTCGTTTTTCCGGATCGTTTCTCTTGCGAAACCATTCTAACTGTTGAATCTTGCTGCGCTGCAGTAATTGACTCAGAAAAGATTCACTATTCATTTGCTCCGCCGCACTGGCCGTCTCCATCTCAATCACATCTTGACGGGGAACACTACTCTGCACACCATACAAACCTGACTGACTTGGCATTTTGCAGCGTATAAAACCAACCGACGTGTATTTCGGACTGTTTTGCTTAAGTACATACCAGAGCACTACTCCCAAAACAGCACTGATACTGGTAATTATTATGATCATCCACATCCGCCGCCGCAGGATCCCCAACACATCTTTGAATGTCAGGGACATTTGGGGCCGGGCCGGGCTCACACCTGCCCCTCCCCCACGGATCGGCAGATTCTGTATTCCTTTTGATATGGATAGTTGCGTACTCATAACTATTCCCTCACTTATTTATGGCAAATATATCTCTCATCAATCCTTTAGCCTTGCGAGCAGCATGATCCTTCGATTTATCTTCTCATTTCTCGCTGCCGCTTATTTCTTGTAATAACTTATCGATACGATCACGCCAATTGATCTCCGTAGGATCTTGACTGGTTTGTAATTGGTTCAGTACCCGGCGCAGACGCTCCTGGGCATCGGTAATCCGCTCCTGTCCCTTTAGAGCCTGAGCCAGATGATACTCATACTCCGGTAGCACCCGGCTTTCCGTACGCTGTGCCGCCTGGATCGCCCGCAGTGCAATTAGCTCCGCTTGCTTATAATCACCCGTACGCAGCAAAGCCATAGCATACGTATCCATAATGCTGGGGGTATTACGTTGCATTTCATATGCTTTTTTGGCGATCTCCACCGCCTCCTTATCATGCCCACCCATTTCCATCAACGCATACGCTAAATTATTGAGCATACTGCTGTTTTTCGGCTCTTTCTTCACCAATTGCCGACACAATTCAATCGCCTCATGCCAGCGTGAATGGCTAAGATAGGTAATACACATTTGTTTCTCGATCGCGGTTACGAGTTTCTGGTTTTTGGGATCATTTGCTCCCCCTGACAATGCCGCCTCCCGGGCCGCCTTGAACTCAGCGATCTCCTGGCTAACATCTCCCTTATCCCGGTATATCCCCGCCAGCACCAAGTGCATCGCGGTCCAGTTAGGCCGTTGCTGAAGTTTACTCTTCCCCCAGACAATAATACTGTCGGGACGTCCTACCCGTTTTGCGTTTTGTAAAACCTTATCACTCAACTCCGGCTTATCCGCCACCACATTCAATAAATTTTCAAATAAATTCAGAGCCTCCTGCTCCCGGTTTAGACGGTAAACAGCTTCGGCCTTTTGCAGCATGATATCCACATCATTGGGCCATTGCTGGAGGCCTTGGTCCGCCAACTGTAAAACTTCTTGATACTGTCCCCTTTGCAGCATCACCATTATAAGACCGTTGAATACCATTTTCTGATTCTGCTTCGTCTCTTGGCTGACCTTAAAACCATCTACCATCAAACGCAGGGCCTTATCATACTGACGAGAAGCCCGTGAAGCTTGATTACGGGTTGCGTATAGTCTTCCTAATTGTAACGCCGCTTGGCCGCCTTCAATATAAAAACGTACTTCCTTCGGATATGCTTTGATCGTATCATCGTAAAATCGCTCTAAGTCTTCCCATCTGCCCCGAGACTTTAGCATCTTTATCAACATATCCCGGGCCGTCTGATTGCCGGGATCCGCTTGCACCATAGCCTGTAATTCATTTACCGCATCGTTATAAAATCCCAATCGCCAATACGTCTGGGCCAATTCCATACGACCCAGATTACTCCCACTCGCTTCCATGCTGCGCAACTGTTTTAGCGAATCCAGGGCTTCCTGGAACTTGCCGTCGTAATATTGGGCCTGACCCTTGAGCAGCCACGCCATCCGGTTCCTGGGCTGCTCCGCTAGTATCTTGTCGGCATACGCTATCGTCTCCGCATAATTGGTATTCTGCATCGCCACCTTCGCCCCGACCAGACTTACCGCAAGGGAAGACGGATATTTCTTCTCCATTTCTTTCAGTAGTTCATTTGCTTTATCATCTAGTCCCAGCCCCAGATAGGCATCTATCTGACGACTGATAAGATACTCGCTGTCTTCTTTTTGACGCAATTGCTTAAATAATTCCAGTGCCGGCTCATATTCTTTCATCTTCATATAAAGCTCACCCAGCATGACCTTCGCGTTTAAGTCATCACTGTATTCTTTTACAACCTCAGACAATAACGCCACCGCCTCTTTATCCCGACCATTTCCGACATACAAACCACCGAGTTTGACCATCGCCTCGCGCTTGACATCACCCGTCTGCTGGGCAATCATATCCTGCAGCATCTTTTCATCCTGATTACCCCGCCCGGTACTTCGTAGAAAGCTGCCATAGGCCGCCGTCAAATCCACCGAAGTCGGATTCCTTTTCAGCCCCTCTTTATAAATCTTATCCGCCTCTGACAGAAAATACTGCTTGTCCTTTTCGTCGGTGGAATTCTCCCACATGATATAATATGCGTTTGCCAACGTCCGCCAGTTATCCGTATTCGCAGGATTACCCCTCAGCAAAAGTTGGCATTTCTGAACCACATTTCTATAAATCTCCACCACTGCTTTGACAAGATCTTCCTGGGCCTCTTTCGACAAACGCGGATTACGCAACTGTTGACCCAATAGCACCAACTCCAGCGACTCGTAGGTAACTTCCAGCTGCACTGCGGTCAAATCTCCAGGCTTCACCGCCAATATCCGTTTGACAGGTAAGAGTACTGCATTTATACCTTTCATATCTAGTTTGCTCAGGCCAAATGACGAATTTACTCCGTGTATCATAAGGGCTAACAAACTATTAGCCTCCACGTTATACATATCCTGGGCCACCGCCAATTGAACTTCTTTAAATGCATCCTTCTGCCGCTGCATACTATTATATACTTGCGCCAGACCCAGATGCCCTTCTACCGAAATCGGCTTTTGTTCCAGATATTTTTCCAAACTGGACGCCGCTCCCTTCAAGTCATCCTGAGCCGCTTGCCAGCGGGATTTGCAATACAAACCCTCCAGGGGATCTATCTTGCTTATATCGTTTACTAACTTATTAGCCCCCGGAAAATCTTTCATCGACAAGGCGCAATTGAATTGACCTAACATCGCTTCTACATCATCTTTTTTAAGCTGGCCGGCTTCTTTATAATATTGCTGCGCCTGCTCCCAGTCACTCTGGGCCTTCTCTTTGTTACCACCCCGTACCATATCCTCCAAACCAATAGTATCATAGTATTTACCCAATCCCAGAGCCCGCTCATATGGATCCTTACGTTGCTTTAAAACTTCTATGGTGATTTCCCTCATACGTTCCAGTTTGATTTCCCCCGGATTCGGCTCCTGCAATACCAGTTGCATACGCTTAAAATCCAAATTACCCGGATCCGCCGCCACCGCCGCTGCCACAATCTCTCGAGCCGTATCATAATGAGAAGCATCTTTGCCGGCCTGGCTCATATGGTAATTAAAGAGCACACTTACCAGATCCTTATCTCCGGGACTTTCTTTGACAATTGACGTCAATGCTTTGATTCGCTCATTTTCATCTTCCAGAGACTCTGCCTTGAGGGTCCGCATCTCCGTGCTGTCCTCTCCCTTTAATTCCGCCACTACTTTACGTGCCTCTTCCAACCTGCCTAAAGACAAAAGTGCCCTGACCTCAACCTGTAAAATACGCTGCCGGAATGGATAATCATCCCCATATCTTTCTTTGTAGGACTTTATTAATTCCAATACATTCAGACGGGGCATACGACCGGGAAGTTTCGCCACCGTTTCTATATAGTCAACATAATCCTGATCAGGTCGAGCTCCACCCTTAAATGACTCAACCGCAAAACGGACCGCCAGATTCTGATATTTCGTATCTTTCAATGCCTTAAAAAGCTTCCATTTCAACTTCCGTACCTGCACACCCTGGGCATGTCTAAGTTCAATCTGCTGATTGGCTTCGTAAAGCTTTCTGAGACCTTCATCTTGTCTCCCTTCCGACAATGCTATACTACCTTCCGGTATCTGTACCAGTACACTGTCTTCACCTACCGCTTCTCGCAACTCCTTAAGCCAGTGATAGGCATCTTCCAGATACTTCTTCCTCTTACTTTCATCTTTCTCCTCTTTACGCAACATTACGCATGCGTCTATTAACGAGGGTATTAAATCACCATATCGCGTGTTACTTACTATAACTCGCTTGGGACCCGCTAAATCTGTAGCCGTAGGTTTATACAAAGCCTCGCGGAGTAAATTATATGCATTGACCAAATCGTCTTTTTTATTACCCAAATAGTTAGACCGGACCATTAGCATCTGCGCCAGGGATGCATACCAGCTTGCCTCTTCATTATTCTTGGCAATGGCTTTCCGGCACAAATCGACCACCTTATCTATATCGCTGATATCCTTCAAACCCCTCAAAAGAACCTGAGACTTCAATATATAAAAAGTACCATCATTACTAAAACGACCGATATAATTGTCAAGATCCGCCAATAGTTGCTTCTGATATGCCGCGGCTTCCGTTCGCAGAGCTTCCCTCTTGGCCTTATCATGTTCACTTTGTACCCGACGATACTTACTTTCCAGCATCAGTTGCTTAAAGGCTATCAAGGCATAATAGGCTTCAACATCATCTGGATTCTTGTTTATCGCTTGCTGGAGATAGTTCTCCGCCTTCTGGTTATACTCTTCTGCCTCGGTAATATTTTCTGCCCGGCTTCCATCCCACGCTACCATATCCGCCAGCAGCCTATAGGTCAGCACATTCTTGTCATCCAAATTCAAAGCCTTTTGCAAAAGCTCATCCACACTCGCCCTTACCCCTTTGGGATCTTCAGTGGCCTCCCGGACCAACAAATATTCCAGCGCGTTTGCCTTTACAACATAACCAAAGGGATCGTCCGGCTTTAACTCAATCAACATATCAGCCTGCTTCTGAACATCCGTCCATAAATTTACATCTCTGCTGTAACGCGCCAGTTCATAATAAAAATCGGTAATCGCACGCTTCGCGTCATAATTAGTCGCATCCAGTTCCACTATCCTGTTCAATCCGCCTATCATGTGACGATAATCCTGACGCTGCCTATTCAGCTCGACAATTGCTTCAATTATCTGAATACGAAGGTCTTTATTACCCTGCGAATATCGGAAGGCCTTGTTGAATTTTGCCAAGGCATCCAGCCTTTCCCTGTCGGAACTGTCTCTGCACAACTCTTGGAATTTTTCATAACGCTCCGCTGGATCGGCTATCTGATTTGCTTGCTCCCTGTTTGCCTTCTCTGTCTCCTGCGCTTTAGCCAGCAAACTATTACCCTCATCTAACAGCTTTTGCGGATCTCGGCCCACCAGCGCATGCATAAAGCCCGGCATTATCCCTGTCCACTTATAAGATGCCACATACCACATCACCAACAGAATCGGGATGCCAATCAGCAAAAGGATCGTAACTAACTTCTTATTGAGGCGTTTCTTCTTTCTGGCCATATCTTTTATTCTCCTGGTTCAACTACCTATATTTCTTTTTCAAAAATTGCTAATTTTATTCTTCCGGAGGCCACTTCGGCCAATTTTCTTCCACCAAAACCGGCACCAGCTTCTGGGCTAGTCTTTCCGCCGCTTGCGTTGCCTCTTCAAGGGAAATATCTTCTCCCTGGCCAAAGGCCATCTCCACTTTACTGAAATAAGCGTACTTGTTAAATAAATTGTTCAAACGCATGCGCAGTCCATTCCGACTGTTTTCATAGCTGCCGTTGGCCCGGAAAAAATATATCACTTTTAATTCATGGTTTTGGGACAAACCGGGTTCCGCGATAGTTAATATTGTCAGAGGTATGTCCACCTCTTTGCCCTGCTTCTCTATGATCCGGATATTGCTCTCCTCACGTTTTGTAATCATATTCCCCGACCCTACATAGCACACCTCCGGCACATGCGGTACCTGCCCCGGATCTCCTGTGTAATATGTAATAAACAGATCCATTTTGCGGGTCGGATCACTCGCGTCTCTGCACGGATCTTCCAATTTCCACGTCAGATAATCTTCCGTACCAAGTTCATCGATAATATCTGGATTTTTTATCTCTTGCTTCTCCAGCACTTTATATGGTGCCAACTTTTGCTCATCCAACTCAGTCAGCGGCTTCTGTAAAGGCAAAGGCTCCTTGATGAAATTAATTCCCATCCACCGGGCGCTTCCCTGCAAGCCCAGCGCACAGAGAATCAGAAACATACTGCAAACAATAAACGCCTTATCTCGCAGCAAACGTTTCCATGGCCGAAATATATACTCTTCCATCATCAGAATATCTATTCCCTCTTACCTTCAGGTTCAGTAAATCTCGATACAACCAGGACCTCTTCTTCCTCCTCTTCCTCATATAAATTATTCAATATCCACGCTATCCCCCCATACAGGCCAAATGCCACCAGCAGCATAACCATACCCATAATTGTATGTAGTGTTCCCTGGGCATATTGAGGCCCGATGTATAGGTGTACCAGACCTGTCAGCAACACCCGCAGCATATTGCATAATATCGCTATGGGTATCGTACTGAATAGCAGTATAACTCTATGGACCAGCGGGCGATACTCCAGATATGCCATCGCCACCCCCAATGCCACAAACGTCCGCAGCAAACGCATGCCGCTGCATGCCTCCGCTACATTCAGGCTGAAGGGCTCTTTGACCAGCTCCGTTCCTTGCCTAAACGTGTGAAGTCCCTGAATCAGCACGCCCGTAGCCTCACATTTAACCCCGGGCAAGGCATTTAATATGACCGACGCCACCGCCGATGCCATCTCCCGCATGGGAATTGTTAACTTCTCATGCAGACCTCCGGGAAGTTTGATGGCGAATACCAGAAACAGCACTGGCAGCCATACCAGACGAAATATTGGCCAACCCCCCAGAAACAAAACAAGCCCCCCTATCATCACGATCATCATCAGTGGTCGACTATATCCTATACGGTACTGCAAGCTCATGAAATAGCCCACCAGGCTGAACAACATGACTAATAATCCCGCATATAATGGGCTGCCTTTTGTCTCACGCAGCCGGTGACGGCCTTGATATATGAAATAAAGGCTGAACGCCGGGATCAGCATCCCATGGGACTCATTGGCCGTCCCCCACGTCTTAAATAGCTTGAACAGTTCCTGATGAAACAGCAGAAAAAACAACGCACTTATTATGGTGATTTTCCACACCCGTTCTGCAAACGGAACAGCCCCCTCTCCGACGGTTATCTGTCCCGATGAAGGATTCACATTGCTGCCTGCCTCTACCAATATTTGGTTATCTGGACGTTCTTTTCCTGACATATTTCTTATTATTAATACGATACCGGCTTACACCGGTTTGCTATTTTATCTGAATTATGGACTTAAAAAGCCCATTCATTTCTGTTCCCATCCTGGCTCTCTACCCCTCTACCCCCCATTTTAGACTATGACCTGTTTATAAGGACACTGATACTCTATTTTAATGTCCGAAGTCCTTGTCGGCAAGGTTTCGATCATACACAAAACCGAATCCGTATGTGCTCCGGAAGCTCTGTCGTATCACTGCTACCCAGCGGGCCAACGGATGTGAACCGATATTGATTATATCGTTCGGCTTTATAAACAGGTCCGGCTGCGAACCTTCCAATAGTTTTTGCAGGTTCACCCGGCAGGTCACTTCCTTATTCTTGTCTATACGACGTGTTATATCACAACGGGCCATATCAGCCAAGGATGTAAGTGGACCGGCCACTGATAAAGCCTGTTTCAGTGTCATTTTTTCGCCTCGTAGCGAATAGGGGCCCGGCCGGGACACCTGTCCCATCATATAAAACACACCTACATCATTATATTGTACCCGAATATAGTCACCCGGTCGAATTACAATATTCTGAGAAAGGTCGCCGTTTTGCAAAGCCTTCAGGTCGATACGGATCACCTCTTGGTATTTTCCCATATTTTTGTTGTCCAGAGGTTTCCATTCTTTATCACCTGCCGACATCCGGGGGATTATTGATGACGTTGCCATTGGTCTGGTTATACTTGGTGCTCTGCGGGAACTGCTCGGGGTTGGAGGCATGGGATTCGCAGGTACCTCAGGACTATTCCAGGGCACCCTGTGTTCCTGTTCCTGCATCTCTGCACCTTCAAAGGGTACCGGAACCAGCCTTAGAGATCCGTTTTCACGTCGTAGCTTTAAACGCTTACCTGGTTCTACCTCTCCTTTATTGGGATATCTCATGGATGGTCTTTGTTGGGTTGTTGGCAGGGCTGCCCCTGGATATCCCAAATTGGGATAGTCTCTATTATATTCCGCCCCGCCGGTTGACCTCGGCGTCTCATAGCCGGGCACTCCCGTAGGCGTATATGGCATCGTAGCTCCAGGTGTTCCTATTTGCGGTGCGACTTGTTCACCATAACTGTCCGCTCCTGCGGAAGATTTCTTTCCTCGTTCCCACGGTGGTATCCATTTCGCCGACTCCGGTGCGGATCGTGTTGGCTGTCGCTTGATCGACGGTTCTTCCTGTTTAAATACAGCTTGGCCTTCACTTGCCGAACCTGTACTCGGCGCTTTATTCATTGACCCCGGCGCCATTGGAGCTCTTGCGCCTTCTCTTGTAGAACCCACCGTTCTGGGCCCGGCTGTAGGTCGATAAATACCTGTCCCCACTGACCCGGCTCCTTCATGAGCTGTTCCACTGTCGCTCCCGGCATAATTATTAACACTATTTATACTGCCGTAGTATATATTATTAATATGGATTACCTTATCCTGCGTCACATCATACGCCTCAGGCATAGTTGTATTCTGCCTCTGCATACTCCAGTTTTGCTCTCGTCCTGCTCCCGTTTCGACCATGGCACTTATCATTTCCGGCTCAACGGACATTTCTACCATGTTGAGTATCTCTGACATCGGCAATATACTTTTCATCAGTTTTTCCCGCTCCTGCTGTGGTGACAGCTTTTTCTCCGTATCCTTTGGCTTTTCGGCCGGAGTTGTGGCATCGGGTTTCTCTGGTGACATCGACTCTTGTGGTTTTTGTACCGGCTCGGGTTTCTTCTCACCTTCCTTTATTGGCTTGGGCTTAACCGGTTCATCTCCCGGCTTGACCAATTCAGGCTTCTCAAATTTAGGCGCCGGTTCTTTTGGTTTTTCTGCTGGCTTGGGGGGCTCGGGTATCACTTCAGGCAGTGTCCACTTAGGACTTTCCTTCGGCGCTATGCTCTTGGGGCTCTCTGCTGGTGCCGGTGCTTTCGGTGCTACTTCAGGTAGCGTCCATTTAGGACTTTCCTTCGGCGCTATGCTCTTGGGGCTCTCTGCTGGTGCCGGTGCTTCCGGCGCTGCTTTTGGCAACGTCCATTTAGGACTTTCCTTCGGAGCTGTGCTCTTGGGAGTCTCCGCTGGTGCCGGTGCTTCCGGCGCTGCTTTTGGCAACGTCCATTTGGGACTCTCTTTCGGCGCCGGTGCTTGTGGTTGAGTTGTTATCTCTGGCTTGGAATGTGCCTCACTCGGTACCGGAGGAACTTTCATAATATCTTTACTGCCCTGCTCCTGACTCGTGGGTGGACGTAAGAAATACTCTTTATCACCCGAGGGCACAGCAGGAGTTCCCTGCGGTGCTTGATTGGTAGGAGGTCTCTGATAGCCCTGTGGTACTTGATATGCAGGTTGTCCTTGGGGTACTTGATAGCCCTGCGGAGCTTGATAGCCCTGCGGAGCCTGATAGCCCTGCGGAGCCTGATAGCCCTGCGGAGCCTGATAGCCCTGCGGAGCCTGATAGCCCTGCGGAGCCTGATAGCCTTGCGGAGCCTGATAGCCCTGCGGAGCCTGATAGCCCTGCTGTCCTTGATATGCAGGCTGTCCTTGCGGAGCCTGATAGCCTTGCGGAGCCTGATAGCCCTGCTGCCCTTGATATACTGGTTGTCTTTGCGGTGCTTGATAAGCAGGTGGCTTTTGATAATATTCTTGTCGCGGTTCCGGCTGGACTGGCATCATTCTTTCCCGGCGCTCTAAGCTTTCTTCTTTTCCTCTGCCTTCTTCAGCTTGTCCTTCAATTCCCCGTTCTTTTTCCCATTCATCAAAAAGTCTGCTCGGCTTATCCCGCCAGGCAGCCTCTAATTCTTCATCACTGATTGTTCGCACCACATAAGCATAGTCCACTCCTGTCTGGGGTATTCCTCCCGCCATTGCCAGCGCCTCTAATATCCTGAAGTCCGGCTCCATTAAACTATACCGGCTCGGTGCCCCCACTGCCCCGGAGATGGAAAATATCTTTTCGCCTGAACGTAGCATCACTACGTTGACGGTGGGATCACGGATGATTTGTGGGCTCAGCAGATTTTTGATATCATCGGTCAATTCCAATTCCGTACGACCGACTACCCGGAAGGTCCCTACCTCTGGCAGGGTAATACGTCCCGATTCCGGTATCACAATTTGATCCCGCCATTCCGCCCCCGAGGCAAACAGATCAAATATCGATACTTCTATTACGTCGCCGGGTTTGATAGTGTACTCTTTGTCCTGCACGAATAAATCACGCGGTTCGGGTGCACGGGCGCCGGCAAACTGTATCGGCTCTTCATCGACCACCATCAACGAATCCAGGATGATATTGGTCACCGGTGTTGCCCGAAAGCGGCCATGCGATGACGGATCTGCGCAACCTGTCTGAGCCAGAAAGATAGCAGCACCCAGCAGACATTTGATAACCGCTGGATAACGTAACAATCTCTGTAACGTTAATTTGAACGGACAGCCCATCATGGCACCAATCCTGGCTCCATTCGATTCATTTCTACTTTGTTTTCGCAGAGAAAACACCTCTCTACCTCCAGTTATTACCTTGGAGGTAATAGGTAAGTTCGCACAAAAAAATGGCTCTCTTAGTCATATTTTCCTACCATCTTTTTCGGTTTCTTACATACCCTGCTTTACGCTTTATATATCCATAAGATTAAATATAATTAGCACTTAGGTATAATTTCTTGAGACAAAAAATTCTTCTAAATCCTTCACTGACGGTAATTTTTAACAAATACGCTTTTCAGTATCGTTATGCCCGTTTGCCCATGATTTTATTTCAAAAAAAAACTCTCCAACGTCCCTATAACCGCATTGTAAACAGTTTATGTTCCGATAACTGCCAATTCCCCTTCCTGGGCTAATTTCATAAAGTTATAAATTAAAGCTTCATCTTTCATCTTGTCGATATTTATCGGGCCTTAGAATACTCCTGCTACGCTTGTTGCTTGGAGTGTCATGAGTTCGCGTTTATGCCTTAGTTTCTTTACAGGGCCGTTGACAATGAAAATCATTATTATTGGCGCCGGAGGTCATGGGCGGGTGGTTTTGGATATTTTAAGAAATAACCACCAGTTCGAGGTTGCTGGGTTTATTGATGGAAATCCTTCCTTAACCCATCAAAAAAGGGACGGTATTGAGATTCTCGGTGATCTCTCTCTCCTCCCCAGGCTCTCTGATATGGGTATCGGCGGGGCCATCGTTGCTATTGGCGACAATCGCATACGTAAAACATATGCCGAGCAGCTCATCCAAATGGGTGTCAATCTCGTCAGTGCCATCCACCCCTCGGCCAGTGTCGCCACCACCGCCCATATAGGTAAAAATGTCGTAATTGCCGCTGGCGCACATATTTGCACTCATGCCCAAATCGAGGATTCTGCTATTCTCAACACCGGCTGCATTGTCGATCACGAATCGATCATACACCATGCCGCCCACGTCTGTCCCGGTGTCAAACTCGCAGGTCACGTTCGCGTCCATGAATCCGCTTTCATTGGTATTGGAGCTACTGTGATCCAAGGGGTCTCTATTGGTCAGTCAGCTGTGGTTGGTGCCGGTGCTGTTGTTTTAAGGGAGGTTCCGCCCTTTTCTACGGTTGTGGGTGTCCCTGCCCATCTCGTTAAAACCAGCCACCTGCCCGCTGCTACCCACGGTTCCGGCCCCTTAGAGCCCAGCACCGCCGATTTAGAGCCTGCTCGCTCTCTTATAACCAGACCAAAAAGACAACGGCTCGCCCCGGTAGCTTCCCGGGTAGTAAATTAATCATCCCCCCCCACCTCTGTTTTTATAACTTCTTTTAGACAAACAATTTATCTAAAATATCTCTTGTCCAGCCTTCATTAACATCCCTGTTAGCAGTTTTACTCTCGCTTTATATCTCGACTTACCCATAGAGACTTTCGCGATATAATTTTTAATAACAAGCTAAACTTTTCTTGCAAACACATTAAATACAAGATATTACAGAAATACATGCACCTGTTAATTAAATTAATATTGTAACAAATATAGCTGTTTTGTCAATAAAATTACCTATAATTACAGCTATTCTCCCCGGTCTAAATTTTTTCCCCTCCTTGCTCCCGCCACCAGCTAATAGTACGTCTGAGCCCCTCCTCGAACACAGTTTGGGCGGTGAAGTGGAAATATTCTTTCGCCTTGGATGTATCCAGGCAGCGCCGGGGTTGACCGTCTGGCTTGGAGGTGTCCCAGCTTATTCGTCCTTTAAAACCAGTCAGCTCTTTGATTTTGTCCGCCAGTTCCTTGATCGTGATTTCAAAGCCGGAACCTAGATTAACCGGCTCGGCTCCGTCATAATGCTCTGTCGCCAGCATAATCCCCCGCGCCGCATCCTGCACATATAAAAACTCCCGGCTCGCAGAACCACTCCCCCAGACTGTAACTTGCTCTTCGTTGCGGTTATAGGCCTGACAGAACTTGCGTACCAGTGCCGGAATAACGTGACTGGTTTCCAGATCGAAATTATCACCCGGGCCGTAAAGGTTCACCGGCAGCAGATAAATACCTTTAAATCCATATTGCTGTCGATATGCCTGCAGCATAACCAGCAGTGCCTTTTTAGCGATCCCATAAGGGGCATTGGTCTCTTCAGGAAATCCATCCCAAAGATTCTCTTCACGAAATGGTACGGGGGGAAATTTCGGATAAGAACAAGTCGTCCCCACCTGCACAAATTTTTTCACTCCAAACACTCGCCCTCCTTCGATTAGATGCAGCCCCATCGCCATGTTTGCATAAAAAAAACGCCCCGGATTGGCCCGGTTAGCCCCGATTCCTCCCACCTGGGCCGCCAGATGAATTACCACGCTCGGCCGCATATCCTTATACATCTGCACCACATCATTTTGTTGGGTGAGATTATATTCTTGGGATACCGGTACCAGCAGATTTTCACTTTTCACCCCTAGTTGGAGCAGTTCTTGTTGAAGATGACGACCCAAAAAACCGTCCCCGCCGGTTATGACAATGCGTTCTGAGCCCAGATCGAGCATGATTTAGAATTCCCGATGTGGTAATTGATTTGCTTTATGTTCAACCAGCACTCGTTCCTGCCGGGCCAGCTCCCAGTCGGCTTCGATCATCATTGCGATGAGTTCTTCGAAACTCACTTTCGGCTCCCAGGCCAGTTCACGTCTCGCCTTGCTCGCATCTCCCTGCAGTATATCTATTTCAGCTGGTCGAAAGTAGCGCGAGTCAATCTCCACATAATCGTGCCAGTTAAGATCTAATTTATCGAAGGCCAGATCCAGCAGTTCCCGCACCGAATGTGTCTGACCCGTGGCGATGACATAGTCGTCCGCCTTCTCCTGCTGCAGCATCAGCCATATCGCTTCGATATAATCACCTGCATACCCCCAGTCGCGCCTCGCCTCGAGATTACCCAGATATAGTTTTTCCTGTAGTCCTTCCTTGATCCGCGTAGCCGCCCTGGTAATCTTACGGCTGACAAACGTCTCTCCCCGCCTCGGTGACTCGTGATTGAACAGAATCCCGTTACAGCAGAACATCTCATAGCTTTCCCGGTAATTCACCGTCTGCCAATAGCCATACACCTTGGCACAGCCATACGGACTCCGCGGATGAAATGGCGTCGCTTCCGTTTGGGGAACTTCCACCGCTCTGCCGTACATTTCACTGGAAGCTGCCTGATAGAATCGACTGTTAATTCCGGTATCCCGAATCGCCTCTAATAAACGTATCGTACCCACCGCATCCACCTGGGCCGTATAGACCGGTTGATCGAAGCTGATACGCACATGCGATTGCGCCGCCAGATTATACACTTCATCGGGTTGCACCCGCGTCAGCACTTCCCGCAGTCCCGTCCCGTCGGTCAGGTCTCCATAATGCAGAAACAACTGCGGATCTGGTTCATGCGGATCCTGGTAGATGTGATCTATCCGCTGAGTATTAAAGGAGCTGCACCGTCGTATCAAGCCGTGAACTTCATACCCTTTGTTCAGCAGGAACTCCGCCAGATAACTGCCGTCCTGTCCCGTAATGCCGGTTATTAATGCCTTTTTACTCATGTAGTATGTAAAAAAATAGATATTATTTCTGTAAGGCTCTCCGGCATTTTAGCCTTAAATATTAGAATATGCAATTTTTAACTCACCGGAGAATATTGCCTTTTAGACGGAGCAATAATCTCCTGAATACGGCTCGTTTCCAGCCCATAATCAACTTGCTCCGGCTCATATTTCCTTTCCGGCTCCAGCCGGGGCAGCGCCCCCACGCTGTGTTCTTCTATCAACCTGCTGAATAGCGCCGCCCGATTCCCCGCCGCCTCCAGCGAGCCGTTGATCTTAAACGCCAGATTCAGACGCAATCCCGAATCCTCCGGCCCCCTCCGTCTTTGTTTCACCGGCACAGTCACTTCCAGCAGCTTCGCCGCATCAGTTTCTTCTTCTTGCCGCCATAGGATATTTTTTTTCGTACCCGCTCGCGTCTGCAGTGTCAATACCATCCAGACACACTCCATCATCGCCGCCGCCTCCTGTATCCCCTGCCACCATTCTCCGAACGTGGCAACCTGGTGGAACACACATCGTGCCCTGGCAAAATCGCTTTGGTGTTCCTGCGTTTGCAACAAATGGTGTCGCTTACGCTGTAAATGGACGATCGTTTCCCGCAGTCGCACCGCACCGAAAATCCTGAACACCATCAGCAGCATTACCAGGCCGCACCCGAATATGATCAGAGTTCCGGAATTCCTGGTTGCCATCATGAACATCCCCAATCCGGCTATTGACGCTGTCAGCAAATATATCAGCATCACCACGTGTCGTTGGTGGAATCCCATATCCAGTAATTTATGGTGCAGATGACTGCGATCCGGTGTGAATATGGGTCGCCTTTCCAGAAATCGCCTCAGTATGCTGAATAATGTGTCAAAGATCGGTATCCCCAGCGCCAATGTCGGCATCGCCAACCCCACAATGGTTGCGCTTTTCGCGGCGCACAAGACACTCGAACCGGCCAGTATAAATCCCAGAAACAAACTTCCACCGTCCCCCATAAAAATCCGCGCGGGATTGAAGTTATAAAACAGAAATCCGCACAAACTACCAAAAAGCGCCAACATTAGCACTGCCATTACCATTTGATCCGTATACAGCGCAAATACTGCGATTACCGCACATGCAATAGCCGAAATCCCCGCCGCCAGGCCATCCAGCCCATCGATCAAATTCACCGCATTGGTAATCCCCACGATCCAGAATATCGTAAGCGGCCACGAGAACCAGCCGAATGTCAGCGTAAACCACTCTGCCAGTTTAATATATTCGATCCGTATCCCAAAGGAACACAACACTACCGCCGCGGCAATCTGGGCCAGAAATTTACTTCTAACTTTCAGTCGGCACATATCATCTGTCAGTCCCACCAGGAAAATAAACACCCCTGTCGCCAGCAGTACGATGATTTTCGATTGTAATCCGTCTATCTCCCACAGGGTATTATTGAACATCAGCAATGGGATTGTCCCGCCCAGCACCGCTGCCACAACAGCTCCTCCCCCGATACGCGGAATCGCCTTGGCATGAACTTTCCGGGCGTTATGGTCGTCATAAATATTCAGCACCCGGGCTATATAAATTACCATAGGAGTCAGCAACCCTGCCAACAGTAGCGAGCCGAGATATGCTATCAAATATATCTTCATATTGTTCTTCCCTTACGTTTGCGCCTTAAGCTCAAACTCTGTTTGTAAAATTTGTTTCTTTCTTATTGCGCCGACTACCAACAATATTCTCTGCCTGTCGGCCCTGCTGATAATCTATATCCACATAATAGCTATACCGTTCTTTTTTACCGCTCATCTCGTTAACCACCACCCCTAGTATCCGGCCTCCCACACTTAACACTCCTTCGCACGCCGCCTCACTGTCTGTTCGTGAGGACTTGTCCTGACAAATCACCAGAATGGTCTGATCACACATCCCGCTCAGTATCCGCGTATCTGACAGTGGCAGAATCGGAGGTGAGTCGATCAATATCCTTTCATACCGCTGACAGCATTCGGACAGCAACTTGCTAAATTCGCTGCTGCTGAGCATCTCGAAATACCTCTCCTCGCTCATCCCCAGCGGTAGAACATCTAATCCCCATATCCCGCTGTATTGTACGGCTTGTTCCAGTCTTGCCCTGCCCGCAATTACCTCTCTCAGTCCAATCATATCCCGGCTGCTTCCCTGCTCCCATCCGCCCGATGCATATAAGGGGAAGATACTATCTTGAGAAGGCTTCCGGAAGTCGGCATCGATAATCAGCGTTCGCTGTCCTGCCTGTGCCATCGTTATGGCCAGGTTACTCACTAGTGTACTCTTTCCTTCCCCTTCGTTGGCCGAGCTCACCAGAATTGTCCGCGCTTCTGTCTCTGGCACTCCGAAGTAGATCGCCGTGCGTATCGACCTGAACGCCTCCGCCTCCGCCCCGGCCGGTTCCAGCACAACCTTTTGTCCCATCCTCAATGGCGTCTTTTTGCCTTCCATAGCCGGTACTGTCCCCAGAATCGGTAACTCCAGCAATCTCGTAATCTCTTCCAGACTGTGGAAGCGCTCATCCTTGCGCTCAAACCACCACGCCAGCCCCAGCCCCACCATCAATCCCAAGGCCACCCCTGCCCCGGCTATCCGACTTTTACGTGGCTCAGACGGACTTCCTGAGGCTCGCGCCTTTTCCAGAATACTGATATTCAAGGCCCCCGCCTCTTCGGTCACGTTGATTTCTTTTATGCGACTGTCGAGTATATTACACAACTTTTCCGTTCGCTGCAGATCCGATTGCAGCGTCATATACTCGGTTTCCTTGGCATTTTGTTCCAGGGCCAACTGCTGTTGATTCTGCAGCGACTCATTTATCTGGGCTTCCTTCTTCAGGGCTGCCACCCAGCGTTGAATCAGATTCGTACGATACCCTTGCACCAGCGAGTTTTCCTGCTCACTTACTCGGCGTCGTAATTGTGCCACCTGTGTCAACAGCCCCTGTACCGCCGGATGATCCACCGTACCTTCGCGCCTCAGTATCTCCAGTTGAATTTGCAGATTCTCACTTTCTTCCCGCAAATCCTGATTACTGAACGTGGGATGTTTATCCTGACCTTGATACAACACCTGGAAAAACTGCCGTACTTTATCCGGATCATGCATGATAGATTCAAACGCGTCATAGTCCGCTTTGGCTTCGGCAATTTCCAGTTGCGTCTCCGTAAGCGCTTCGCTCAGACGCACCAGCCTTTTCATCACAATATTGTTATCATTATCATCGAAGGATACCGTACCGTTCTCACGCGTAAATTTCAGAACCGCCTGTTGTTTTTCTAAAAGTTTTTGCTCGTATTTATCTTTTTCCTTTTGCAGTATCTTCAATATCTCCCCGGCGGTGGACTTTTTATGTTTGGTGTTGTATTGAATATAAGATCCTACCACCGCATTGACAATTTGGGCTGCCTCTTCCGGCTGGGGCCCTTGAAACGACACATTGATAATGTCGTCCTTACGTCCTACTGTTACCTGCATATTACCTTTCAGATAACCGATTGCATTTTGTTTTCCCTGAAAGGTTTGCATTTGCCGGATAGATGGATCCTCCACCACCATTCTCAGAATTGGCATCGAACGCAGCAGTTCACATTGCGTATAGAGATAATTCTTCGACTGCGTCATCAACCCTTCCTGTTCGGTAATGATCTTCGGCCCACTCTGCTCAACGTATATCCGGCTGGTACTCCGATACAGACATGGCTTTCGGGTTATGTATATTAGAGATCCGACCAGACCCATCAGAACCGCCAACATCATAATCCAGCGCTGTCGCCACACAATCGCCGGCAAACCCTCACCCCCTGACTCTCCCACTCGCACCCGCGCACTCATGCGTGCTTTCGCCGAGGTATTTGACACACTACCTTGCGGTTTGTTGCTTGGCGTCGAGTTGTTATTGTTTTCTTTCACGTATTCTGTTTGCTGCTTTCTCGCTGGATAGTCTTATTTAAACTTTAAGATTCCCTTCGTTCTCCTACCACCCATCATTCCTGCCGTTCATCCAGTAGGCAGCGTTGAATCCCACTCCCACTCGGAAAATCTGCGCCAGCAGCAGTCGTGTTTGTGTACTGACCGTATGTTCCACTGCAACCACATCACCCGGTTTGATGGTTAGATTCGCCGCATCCATCGGCCGCGTTCCCTTTAGTCTAAACGAACCGGAGATAATCCTGCCGTCGCTGGCTTGCCGATACACCCGTGCATAACTGGGCGCGGCTGTTTCGTTAACCCCTCCCGCAAAGGCCAGAGCCTGCAGCAAATTGTATCTCACCCCTGGTGGATAGGGAAATGTTCCGCTTTTGTTTACCAGACCGATCACCGTAAATACTTGCGGATTGAGTTGTTCAACTTCCACCGTATCCCCGTCTCTAAGTTCCGTATCTGCAAAGGGTATATTCAATCCTTTCACGGGTAACACCAGTGGTTTATTAGTGTTTGCCTCAGACCCCTTGCGTATACGAATCACCGCAGCGCCTTTATCTACAATTCCACCGGCCTTCATAATCAGATTAACCAATGTCATTTCATTGCTGTGACATTCATAGATACCCGGCTTGTTCACCGCCCCCACGATGGTAAGCCGCGCACTGCGATATTCCATTACTTTACCAACCACCGTAGGTGGATGAGTTACATATTTGGGATAATAGGCCTGTAAAATCAGCGCTTCAATCTCGGACAAACTTTTACCAGCAGCCTGCAGTTGCCCGACAATTGGGATTATTATCGTGCCGTCCTCACTTACCCGTGTTAAGTAGTGATCAACATCACCCAGCGAATTTACTAAATTAGGCGTCACCTCTCTCAAAATCGCCGGCATCTGAAACTCCAGCACATCTCCCGGGACGACTCTATACACTCCCGAAGATTTCCGTGCTTGAATCATCCTGGGCACATCTAACACCGGCTGTACCGGACCGGCGTTTTCGAATTGCCTGACTTTTTCTTCCGCCGATACAAATACCAGGTTATTATCATTGGCCACTTTATATTCTCTCTCTTCGCCCCTGCGCATCTTCCATCCTCTTTGGCTGTTTATGTTCTTATTTGCACAGCCCCAGGACATCAACAACGCAATAACCATTGCATATAGAGTGATCTGTTTTTTTGCATTCCCGTGATTACCCGACCCTCCGCGCGCAGAAACAATCTGTCCGATATGCACGGTGGGTATAGACAGATTGCCACTGTATTCCATTAGCTCATCCCTAAGCTTGCTGATTGCAGATTATTGAAACCCGCCCCGGGTACTGCGTCTTTGACAGGGTTGCTCCACACCCTCATGTTTTACGTAACCCTACTTTTTGCAGGGTGTTGCGTATAATTTGAATCGGCTAAATCAAGGTCTTTTCACCAAAAATTGACCGCTTCTAAAGATGTGAGTTTTCCCGACGTGTATTTGAGTTAACTGATTGAAAAAAAAGAAGTTATAGAGATCTTTGTTGTTTTTGTCCGAAATCTCTTCTCTTTCCCAAAAAGGTCGATTTTTGTTCAATGTTACTAAATAGCTTCGTGATACTGATAACCCATTTATTATAGGGCCTTACATTTCACCTATCTGGTACAAGGCCACCTGAGATCACTATATATTCAGCATTTAATATTACGGTTAAGGCTTAACCTGAAGATCGACTTCAAACCTGACCAGGTAGGGGCACGGTCCTCCGGGATCTTTCATACTAATGCCCCAGTTGATACCCTGCCCATAGCTTACCGGCTTGGTCAGATCAACTCGATAGCACCCCGGTGCAATCGGTTTCGGCGTGGCCTTTTGTCCTAAGCGGTGAGTGAGAAAATCAACACCGTCTGGTGCATATTCAAACGTCTGGGTAATGGATGCATAAGTGGCTACCCCTTCACGTTGGGGCCAGATCATTACTTCATGACTACTAGTCAAGATCGGCTTCCCACCATTAGCCCGAACATACTTGCTCTCGGGCCCCTCAGCGATTGCCAATCCCATGCACGTTTTCTCCCACCCCCTCGGGCCGTCATCTAAATTTCGTCCCTTATAATACAAACCGATATCCAGATCGCCGTCATCATCGAAGTCACGCACCAAAAGTGCCGCATCATCGACTCGATAGCTGTCAAAGGCCGATGGAATACTCTTGTCCTTCGACGGAGCAGTCGGCACCAAAACGGGATTGTTCTTTATCCGTTTAAACGGTCCCTCGGGGCTCTCAGCTACCGCCAACCCGATCGCCGTACGATCGGTTGCCGAATTGTTCTCGAAAAGGAATTTCTTCTCATAGGATGGCTTGATCGCGGTGTAGTAGAGATAATACTTACCGTCGAACTTGACGATGTTGGGCGTAAAGACCGCAAAAGAGTCGAACTGCCCCTTCGCCCCAACCCCCAGCGCTTCCCCTTTCTCTTCCCATGTGTATCCCTCATCTTTAGAGATGGCATACCAGATCGTGGCCACATAACCACTGGCTTTTAGCTGACGCAGTTCGGGCCTGAGCTTTCGGTGATCTACCCTTGAGTACCATATGTAATAGATATCACCCACCCGGATTACGTCGCTGACGTCACGCCGCGTGACACCTTCTTCTAACCCGATTCCTTTAGCCGGTTGAAAGCGAAAATGCTTATTGGCAAACTCAGGCAGACACCGCTCAACTTTTGCTGCCATCTGTTCCGGCTCCTTACCGGCCGCCACAGAAATACCCCAGCCGGTCAAAATCAAAACCATTATGATTACCAGAAAAGCTGCGCTATGTTTTAACTGACATTTCTCTTCTAAGCGGTCCATATACATATTTCTCCTGATAGTTGTCCCTGCATATAGCTGTAAAAGCCTTTGTTTCACTCTCTGTTTTTTGGTTTATCGCGTACTTCTTTTGTCTCTACCCAGCCGTTACCGGCATTGTCCCGGTAATCAAATTTGGGCACATATGGCTTTATATCGATAAGCGGTGTCTGATCCAGAACATCTATTTCGCTTACTTCCAGAATATTTCCGTTTCTAGTTTCCAATTTCACTATGGACATTCCGATCCCGTTGGGCCTGCACGGATGCCGAGATGCAAAAACTCCGTGTGGCCTGTCATCTAAGAATGTCGGCCGGGACAGTTTTATTTCCCCCGCTTTATCGAAAATGTACAGCAGAATAATATGGGAAAAGGTCTCGATTGTTTCCAACGCCTCTTCATATTCCTTGAAGATCTCAATTCTTCCTTTACTATCTTTTTTGAACGCTCCCTGAATAGGGCAATCTTCTTTGTTTTTATATGGGGAATAAATTGTACCGATCTGCGTTATTTTGAATTCCATTCTTTCTATTCCCTTACTTCACTGTTTACTCGTTTACCCGTTTACTTGTTTACTAACTCTTTAAACTTCTTTCCTCTTTCCTGAAAATTCCGAAACATATCATAGCTCGCGCACCCCGGCGAAAGCAGCACCACCATCCCCTCCTTGGCGTACTTCCGGGCCAAGCTTACCGCTTGTTCCAGAGTATCCGCTTTTTCACACAGAGGCAGCCGTTCCTTGCCAACTTTTCTCTCTCGCTCGATCAGGTCGGCCAAAGTGTCCCGTACCTCTCCGATCAGAATCACCGCTTCTACTTGCCCTACAATTTTTTTTACCAGTCCTTCCAGCGGTATCTTTTTGTCGTACCCTCCCAATATCATTATCTTTTTCTCTTTGAATGACTCTATCGCTGCTATGGCACTTTCCGGCGTCGTGGCAATCGAATCGTTATAATAGCCTGCGCCCTCTATCTCTCTTACAAATTCCAGCCGGTGCTCCAGCCCGACAAACTCTTCCAACGCTTTTAGCGCTCCGGTTGGCTCCACCTCCAATGTCCCTGCCGCCGCCAACGCCGCCGCCGCGTTCATCCGGTTATGCCTGCCCGGCACCCTTAGCTTAAAATCTTCTAGTCCCGGCCCACTGCTGCGACCCATTCCTTTATCCTCCGGATACCACACTACTTTGCTGTTTGTAAGTTCACCCCACTTTTTCAATTCCTCATCTTCATTATTCAATACTAGATAATCATTGGGCCTTTGATACTTAAAAATATTCTGTTTGGCATTTATATATTCCTTCATACTTCCATGCCAATCGAGATGATTCGGCGCGATGTTCGTTACTACTGCCACCTGAGGACTACATCGCACTTCACCCAGATCATAAAGCTGAAAACTACTCAATTCCAGAACGACTATATCATCCTTACTTATTTCTTTTATCCGGGCTAACAAACTCCCCTGACCAATATTACCACCCACCCACACCTTACCATTTTCTTGCCGGTCGTTGGCTTTCCCTCGTGCCGCCTTGAGAATCTCTCCTATCATTGCCGTGGTGGTACTTTTACCGTTACTGCCCGTAACCCCTATGATAGGAGCTGGACATAAAGAAAAGAAAATATTCATCTCTGAGGTTAATTGAACCTTATGTTCCCGGGCAACCTTTAACCAACGTGAATCTTTACGTACCGCCGGATTAACCACAATCAATTCCGTATCGACAAAATCCTCTTTCCGATGACCACCCAGGTGATATTCAATGTTTAGGCTTTCTAGTTGCTTAATGCTGTCTGCTAATTCATCTTCCCCGGCCATATCCGTAACCGTTACCAGTGCCCCCCTCTCAGCCAGGAATAGACTTACCCCTATCCCGCCGCCAAAGCGGCCCAGCCCCATCACCAGTGCCTTTTTGCCTTGCAAATTCTTATATAAATTATTGTTTTCCATATACTTATTAAGAGAATAATTTCTAAGGAAAACTGCAATAAAAAAATGAAATAATTAAAGGGAACTATATGCCAGACGGAAATGAAAGCATGCTCAATTAAGGTTCTTATTGATATGACATACTGGAGTCAGAAAGAGATTTTATACAGTGAGATTTTGGGGAAATACAAATGGAATAGATTTGTTACCACACTTGCCGCTGGTTGCTACTGGTTAAATGCTTAGCTTTTGCGTTTTCTACGCAACAGCCCGGCACCAAAGGCAATCAGCAACAGGGAAGTAGGCTCAGGAACAGGAGTTGGATTGTTTATAAACGATGCACTGCCACCCCCAACGCCACCAATTTTTTGTACGTGTATGCCTATCCGGAGGGTGCCATCAGACAATTCCGCAAGCACATCATCTAGAGTTCCCATATTTATCAGTTCAAAATCAACTTGCAGCCATTCATCGGCAGGTTCAATACCCCAGCTTGTAGGCGGGGGGTCAGAATCCATGTTAAACTGACGACTAGCCTCAAATGCTGGTATCGCCAACTCGCCACCCGGAAGATCCCCGGGAGTGGCCCCCAGTGAAAAATCCACCCCTGGATGCCCACCCACGCCTTCATCAGCATCAATCAACTGCGTAATCCCTAAAAGCGAACCATCGTCAAAATAAATATCTGTTATAGAGCAATCAGTTGTTCCAACATTCCTAAATTTAAACTTGGCAGTCCCATCACCATCGAATACATCTACCAACAACTGATCTGTAACCAGCGCGGCTTCATCAAGATTGGTTATGGGATAAAAGCCATATGTTTCTGCTTTGGCTTCTGGAGTTATTATAAGCGCAAATAAGAAGGCGAGGAATACCCCTAGCAACATTTGCCCCCGATATGTTTTCCTTCTCCGGCTCACCCTAATTCTTCCTGCTCCTTCTGCGATAATCAGTCTTTCCAATCACTCCTTAACTTTAGCTGCATGTTCTTCGTTTGCGCAAAGCAACTCCATATGCACAGCGCAACCTCTCTCTCTAGGAAATTAATGCACAAGGGAAATGGATAGACACCATTTTCCTTCCACCTTTGTAACTAATATGAAGTTTACACCAAAAACAAAAAAAGCAAGCGAATCGCCAATTTGATTTAGAGGAATTCCCTAGAAAATGGAGAAATATTTTTTGTATCTTGCCCCATTATAGCTGTTTATACGAAAAACTAGGATTATCCTCAGCTAGAAATAAATCGGAGAGTTAAGATCGTCTTAGAGAAAAGTACTAATAGAATAAGTACTTGCAGGGACAAGTGTTAGCAGGGTGGGATAATCCGGCTCAGTTGGATTTTTCTATGCTCAGGTAGTCGGGGCGGCGGCGAGTTGGGCTTTCATGTCCATACATGCCTGCTCAATGCACTTTTCCCAGTTGTCGCCGAACTGTTCGGCATATTGCGGTTGGCTGTAGGCGTAAATGATGCTGCGCGAAGCAGATATGAGAGCGCCGGATCCGTCTTCCTTGCAAAACTGCAGACAGTCGGCAGCCGAGGCACCTTGGGCGCCGAAACCGGGAACCAGAAATACGATGTGCGGATATTGTTCGCGAAGCTGCCTAGCCTGCTCGGCGGCGGTTCCGCCTACCACCATGCCGATGTTGCTAAATCCTGTTTTGCCAATATGCTGCGGCTCACTGGCCAAGGTTGCTACCTGTTCAGCAAGTACTTCGAAAAAGCGTTTGCCCTGAGCGTCGGCGAAGTCCTGCAGAATCGCAGCGGATGGATTACTGGCGCGGACCCAAACGAAAATTCCCTTACCCTCTTCGACGGCGACGTCGGCGAAAGGCTTGATGCCGTCGAGGCCGGCAAAGCCGTTAATCGTTATGGCATCGGGAGATACGATATCGTCCATATCTACAAAATAGGGATTCTTCAGATGGGCTGCGGCGTAGGCTTCGGCGGTTGAGCCGATATCGCCGCGTTTTACGTCGCCGATAACTTCCAGGCCAAGTTCGTCCGCCTCCTGGACGAGAGAATAGTAGTTCTCGACGCCTTCCCAATAATACTTTTCGAAGAAGGCGCTGTTGAATTTAACTGCTGGTACTAAAGGACTTACGATACGCAGCACCTTGATGCAAAAGTCGAAAACGGCATCGAGGGCGGCGGGCAGGTCCATTTCGTCGTTAAGGTCTTTGTGTTCAATTATTTGAGAAGGTAGGCGTGAGTAAACGGGGTCGAGGCCCACGCACAGGCAGGTACCTTTGGCTTTAATGGCGTCGTTTAAACGGTCGGCAAAATGATTAGACAATTTCAGGTTCCTTATCAAATTTTATCTGGTTGCGTATCACACGGTATGTCAAACACTTAGACAACTCAATACAGGAGTCAACTATAGTAGATACTCAGGTAAGTTCAAGAGAGAAAAAGGAAATTATGTCAGCAATTTTTTCAGAGTTAAGATTGAAGGAAACAAAAAAATTCAAAAGAGATAGAAATTTATGGAAAATTATTTTTCGGGGTAAAAAAGTCGGTGAATTCTCTTTAAAAGTGCATGAAATTCAAGAGTTTTTGTTTGACTTTTTATGAATAGTGTGGTATATTTTATGTGAAGTTAATAGGGGCAGGCGGAAATTCCATATCTATACATAATCGAAGGCACAAAGTGAGCAGGGTCTCGGGTCTCGGGTCTCGGGTCTCGGGTCTCGGGTTTCGGGTTTCGGGTTTCGGGTTTCGGGTTTCGGGTTTCGGGTCTCGGGTCTCGGGTCTCGGGTCTCGGGTTTCGGGAAGAAATAAAACAAAGATCAAAATAGTTTCACGCAAAGGGGCGAATAAGCAGGTAAACGAGTAATAAGAATCTATCTAGAAAGTCACAATGGGGCAAAGGCACTAAGGCACAGAGCAAATTAAAGATCAAAAATTAAAAAGCAAAAATACATATCAAAGATAATATATTTCTCACGCAAAGGCGCGAAGAAACGTAGACCGTGGACAGTTGACCGTAATAAAAGAAATCCTAAGCACGAAATCCTAAACTCTAAACAAATCCAAAATATAAAAATCCCAAGGTTCGAAACAAAATAAAAAATAGCCACAAAAAGAAAAAGAAGATTTAGCCACGAATGGATACGAATAAACACCAATAAAAAATAATTAAAACTCTGTGGTACTCTGCGAGCTCTGTGGTAATAAATATTTAAACCACCGAGAACTTAGAGGCGGCAAGGTCTTAGCAGACAGCAGATTGCCGCCGCTGCCAGATCATTAAACAGAAGGGGATGAAGGGAACAAAGTTAATAAGTTGTGAGTGGTCAGTGGTGAGAAAATATGTTTCACGCAAAGACGCAAAGGGCGCCAGGAAAAACATAAAATATTTAACCGCTAATGAACGCGAATGAACGCTAAAAAATCAAATATAAAGAATGGCCACATAAAGCTCAAAACACACAAAAGAATTTTAAACAGAAGATAACGAAGGGAACAAAGTTAATAAGTTGTGAGTGGTCAGTGGCGAGAAAATATGTTTCACGCAAAGGCACGAAGACGCATAAAAAATTAGCCACAGAGGTCACCGAGTTCTCAGAGAAAAATATTATTCAAAAAGAAAAGAATATAAAGAAAATGGCGGGCACGGTTCGACAAGCTCACCATTATTGGAACGGAGATATGGTTTTCATTTAACCTCCAACCTTTGGGCGAGAGGGGTAAACCAAGGCAAAGTATAAAATAATGACAATAGAAAAGTAGCATGTCCTTTTTCCCCCTTGATATAAACAGAAACAACCGCAAGGTTAAGATAAATATAGGCTGTCCCCCATTTTCCTCGTACTATAAATTATTAATAGTTTCACTAAGTAATCCCTTTTCAAATGAGGAAAGTTTCGTATCTTTCACATTAAGTTTAGCCAAAGCAGCAAGGATATCATCAACAGTGTCGCCCAAGGAAATGCTTGTTTCTATCTTTAGGCTTATTTGGTAAGGCACACCATATTCTTCAAGAACAGTAGCAGAAAGCGGCATGAATAATTGTTTTATTTCAGCAACATACCCCTCATAATTTCCAGATGACATTTTTGCCTCTGAAAAAACATGTCGCTGAATTTTGTCCAATGCAGATAAATATCTTGGGAAGTGGAACTCTGCCCAACGTCTCAAAAACACCAACACTTCTTCAACAGCTTTTGTTGGGGTGTCAATACGGTTATTATTTTCAATCTCATCCTTAACAAGATTTTTGATTTCCTTCAATAAAGATAATTTCCCAAATTTGTAGCTCATCTGTTTTGCAGAAAAAATTCCATCAAAGCCTTTTCCTTCCATTAGATGTTCAAAAATAAGCTCACATGCAAATTGTCGTTGTTGGTTACTTGGAAATCTGCTCCATGCTAACTTCTTATGGCATTCACCAAGGTTGGTGCTAATTTTTTCGGCTACTCCGATCTGTCCTTCTGGTGAAATGCCTGCATTTTCGCGTAAAATCTCCATAGGTAAGTAGTTCTGAGCATGAAGATATCGCAGTTTATCTAAAGAATGTTCCGATAGCTCATGGCCATCTATATGTATCAACAATGATTCTGGAGCATCATCTGGTTGGGTTAATACAGGAATGTCAACAAATGGAAGCTCTTGTTGGATCTCATAATTTAGAACATAAACATGTCCTACAAAATGCCGAAGCATTCTACCTGCGCGGCCTTTGATATTATTGAAGGTGAAAAAATCAAATTTACGTGTTGCAATTTTATTGTCGTAAATAATAATATTTTCCGCTGCTGTATTTACACCTTCAATAATGGTTGATGTACAAAGCAAAAAACGGATAGAGCCTTCATTAAATTTTCTCAGAAGGTGATATGCTACAGAGCGAGGTAACGCCCCATGATGAATCGCAAAACCTTCTTTGAGTAGAGGGACTAAATCCCAATCGGGGTGGTAATTTTCACCTAACCATTGTGAAAATTCTTGTGTATCTTGGTTCTTGGCCGTCACATCATTTCCAACAAGATATCGAGCAAGGTCATAGGCGCTTGGTGCAGACTTGCAATAGATCAAAGTCGGGGAATTTAATGTGTTACATATTTTTAGCACCTCAGCTTTTGTATCTCTATTAGAAATGTGGCGTACTTCAGCAACAACAGTTGAATAGTTGGTATCATAGTAACGGAAATTAAGGTGCTTCTGACCAATCGTGATATTACTGACGTTTGGCCCGATAAGAAAAAACTGTGAACCGGATTTATAGAGCTTGTAAAAGGCATGATTTAACACAAAGGTGCGATCATCACCTCTGCTTGGGCTTAGCTTGTAAAATTCATCAATAACAAAAAGTTGTGGTATTATATCATCTTCGCTTTCAATAAATCGCTCTTGTGTAAAAACAAAAATGTTTCGTTTACTTCTAATTTGGGTTGGGTGTGTAATAATTCTAAATTGGTTTCCAAATCGTTTTGATAATCGCCTCCGGATTTCATCGATAAGGGCAATTGTTGGAACAATTACAACGATATCATCATAGCGGCCAGATGCAATAGCAGTGTCAATTAATAAACTTTTACCAAAGCTTGTCGGTGCACTAAGAATTACATTGGCCCCATCCATCAAAGCTCGGTATATTTTTGCTTGCATGGAATGAAGTATTATATCGTCCATTCCTTCCGGAGCATGGGACTCTATATTGAGCAAGTCGGATGTGGTTAAATTACTTGTAACAGTATCAAGATATGGAAAAAGGCCAACTCTTTGAACCAAGCTATCGATTATTGGTTTATAGCCTGAGAGTATTTCGCGATGCTCTAACATACGAATAAGGCATTCCCTTGCTTCGTTTTCATCTTCGTTAACACAACCTGCAATCATGGATAGGGCTTCGAAAGCATTGTCTTGGAGCCATCTTGGGTCAGAAAAGTTTTTTTGATTGATTGTGCTCATCGCTGTAGACCCTCAAGTTTTGAATGTAGAGCTTTTAAAAGTTCCTCTTTGTCAGCAATCGGCACTAAAAACAGATGTATTTTAACCTTGGGAAGAGACTGCTCTTTAAAATGATTATATAGTGATTCTGTTTCATTAAGCAAAGCAGTCTTAAAAGCCTCTGAATCAACATTGTGCTTAGCTACAGTATCACTCTCATAAGTTAACAAAACGGGAATACAAATTTGCTTGAAAACTTTATCGAGGGAATTTCTTTTGCTAAGCAATTCCTTAATTTTCTGTGCGTGTGGCCATTTATCATCAATTTTACCAGAAATCATAACAAATTCATTTTGCAGATAATCATTTTGCGTGTGCGTTTTAAGCTCATCAACAACATCGCGAATAGCGTCTTTAGCGTTTTTGTAAAACTTGACTTCACCTAACCATAATTCAAGATTGTTATCTTGTTCAACTATGTGAACTGCATCAAATCCCTTGACGGTGTCATTTGTGGCTGTTTTGTAATAGATTTTACTTATTACAGGCTCAGAATCAAAAGTTTGCCTTATGAGTGCGTGCAAGAAAAGCTCTCCAAATTCACCCCGTTTTCCATATTTTTCAGTTGTATAGACGGTTTTAGCAGCTTTATTTAGCATTTTGGCCGCTGTTACAGAATTTACGTCTTCCAAGTCGGAATATTTCATTGCAAACTCAAGCAGCCAGTCAAAGAGATAATCTGCGACTGCTTTATACCGCCATTGATTACTTTCGTACCCTGCATCTGTAGCTGTAAAGCCAGGTTGACGAGCAATATCGTGAACAACCAGTTCGAAAAGAGGTTCAGGTTTGTTTCGATAAACTGTCAATTGTAATCTCCTTTAACCTTGCCAACTTTATTAACAGTCTTATTCAGAATAAACAGTAAAATACCATCTATTTGTTTTTATATAATTTATGCTACATCATTTTTCTGTAGTATTATCATCTTCTTGTGATTCCTCATATGCCTGATCATATACCTGCTGTACTGGTTCAGCGTGAATTGGACAAATCCGTTTCACGGTTAAGAGAGTGCCCTGCCTTTGGCAGGGAGGTTTTTTAAGGCATAGGAAAGCTCTGAATTGTCGGTAAAGTTCTCAAAAGGGGATAGCAGGTGTATAACTGCCAACCCGACGACAATTCGTCACCTTGGATTGGTTATCCCTGGCAGGTTGCACCTCTGCAGAGCCTGCGTCCGTTTCAACAACCAATGGTATTGTTGTCAGTTCATTCATTACTGTCAAGATGGTTTTCATTATGACACTTTCCTCAGCACCTTACGAGCGTCACGGGCGGCGGCGAGTTTGGCAACAGACCAGCAGGTGAGGATGACAGTAAAATCGCGTGGGGTAGAAGGCCGCTCTAATCATCGTCGCGTTTTTTGGAAACTTCCAGTTGCTTAGCCTGGGTTTTCAAGTTTTCTGCAAAAGTCTTAGGGGGATATTTTTGGCCCTGAAAAATCGCGTTTGCGATCTGTTGCCAACTCGAAACCACATTGAGGCGGCCGAGGTCGCGCAGATCAAGAATGTCCTGGGCCATTTCCCGCATATCTTCGGGGTCATTATCATAATGAGGGATCAGGTAGGCGGTCATTTTGTTATCGACATAGGCCTGGGCGTCAGAGAGTTTATCGCCAATGCCGATCTGGATATTGGTAAAAACAGTTCTTAATGCTTCCAGCGAGGCGGTTTTAAATTGTCCGCTGCTACCCAGAGCCTGGCTAACCTTACTGACAAATAAGGGGCCCCGGGGATAGCCGTACCTTCGAAGCCAGGCTTTACTGAGGTGGGTCAATAAATCCGGCCGATGAGTCAAATAGATTATGCTGAACTTTCGGGCGAGGCGATTGGTAACCTCGACGGAATCGGCCATCGGTTTTCCTTCACCAAGCAATACATGAAAAAAGCTGGAATCCACTACGGTATGATCCAGATCGATTACCACAAAGGGTGTGTCCTTGGTCCGTACCGAAACAAGGAGCAGTACCGGAGAAACATGCTGTAATATTGAACTGTCCTGCTGAGGATAATCGACTATCCGAGCGGTAAATTCGTAATCACCGACTTTGGGGGGGAGCCAGGAAGCTTCAATCCACCCCTCGTGATCACTGGTGGCCTTTTGTATCAAGCGGTCGTCCTGATAAAAAGCCACGGTTACCTGGGGTATATCGTGCAACAGTACGCCTTGTTGTAAGCGGGCTCGGAGCTTTACCGGTTGATCGGGCAGGGTTAGAACATCATAGGCATAAAAGACAACTTTGTTTTTAGTTCCCTGAAATACGCTTTGCTCAATATCGATGATAGTGTCTTTCCAACCCTTTTTTTCATTACCGCTTGTAGATGTTTCCGGGACAGTGTCAGTATGCGCCTTTTTATCACCAACCCTGATATTAATACACGTACTAATACCAGCAACTAAAAACAGTAATAATATAAAAAGGAATTTCCGCATAGCATCTTTCCTGGAATCGCATGGGCTGGTTCGACAAGCTCACCACGAGTTGGTTCGACAAGCTCACCACGGGCAAAGCCCATCCTGCCGCTGTAAATCTATTAACAATATGAAAGTGATTGTTATAATTATATTTAAAGGCAGGTAATTTGTCAAATTTGTATTGGGTAAACTATTAAAAACCAAAAGGGATTAATTGCCTGGTTGAGGGTCGGGGAGATAGATTTCGGTCAGAAGGGCGCCGATAGGGGTGAGCAGGGTAAAGATAAAGACCGACCAGCAGAGGGATTTTATGAATATGGGTCTTAAAGGAATATCGGCGTAATAATGAGCAAGTGAAGAATGGGTCAGGGTATAAAGCAAGGCCAAGAGCAAGCCGGAGAAGATGGCCAGGATAAGGCGGCGGGACAGAGCGGTACCACCGGCCAGAAGAGTTACGGCGGCGCCGAGTATGAGGGGGACGGCCAAGGCGAGATACCAGATATCGGTTAGCCAGGGTAGTATCTGATTGTTTTGTTGATATAGATGGTCGGCCAAGGCAAAAAGGGCAGCACCTGCCAAGGCACAAGGTAGGAAGTGCCAACGGCGGGGTTTTAGTTTGAGACGCCGTTGGGCACGGCGGGCCAGGCGACCACGAATGGTCAAAGGGAAATTGTAGAACATACTGAAAACGGCGTGCTCCAAGAGAGCACCCTTTTCACCAAAGACAGGGACGGCGTGGACGGCACCGGTGGCCCAGTGAGCAGCCATGAAGCGAGCGAGGACAGGATAGCGGTAGGCCATCTGGATGGGGAAGGCGAGGTAGCCGACGTATTTGAAGAAGCCCAGAAAGACAGCGATGTTGTAGTCCTTGAAATTGCGCTCGCGAATGACCAAGTAGAGAACATAGGCGCCCCGGCAGAAGGAACCAGGGGAGATGGGGGTTATCTGGAAGAGGCCCAGGATGACCAGGGCGGCGGCGGAGGCCTCGGCACGGGTCATCTCGGGGTGGGTGGCAACATAATACCAGGCAACACAGACAGAAACGATCTGGGTAACAGGGAGAGTACAAACGTGGACGGCGAGGCTCTTTAAGTATTTTTGAATGAAGGGCTCCTTGATCCGGTCAAGGATAGTGTCGGCATCTTCGTCGGTAACGAGATGATTTTTACGACCTTCGGAAATCATGTCGCGGAGCCATTGCTCGCGGAGGGCATTATTGAAATAGAGACGAATCGGACGAATAAAAATGAAGGCGAGTTTCTCACGGGCGAAGCGAGCGTCGGTGAGCATTCGGTGAAGAGGGGCGGGCAGCAACGAAAGGGGTAAGTGGGCCAGGAAACGTAAATTACTTTGGGTCAGTTTTAAGGCGCGGGTTTCGTCGATGCGGCCGGCGCGGTGCCATTGGATGAGCTTTTCGGCCTGGCGGCCACGGAAGGCGCGAGAAAAATAATCCGGACTGGTCAATAAAGATATATAATGGCGGCGGTAATCGGCGCGGCCCCAGAGTTTGCGGAATGCATGAGAAAATATAGATGAGAGCAGTCCGGCAGCAAAGGCAAAGCCGGTAATCTTAAGAGCAGGGTTAAACCAAGAACCTTGATAACCTGCGAGGGCGGTAATGCCAAGGCCAAGGGCGGCTAGAATGGCAGTAAAGGTCAGGGTTGAGCCGAGAAAATTGCAAAGGCCCAGCAGGAGAAATATGAAGGTGAAAAGTTTGGAGCTGCGCAGGCGGTTGGTGTGGGATTCATCAGTGAGGTTGCGAACGCCAAAGCCGGTAGCGGCGCTATCGAAAATAGTGGACCATAAGCGAGGGCTAAAGAAAAGGCGGAGATGGTTATGGGTAATGTCAGGCTGGGAGTTGCGGTAGATGGAATCGCAATTTTGCAGTTCCTTGAAGGCGGCTTGAAGGTCGGCGAAGTCGTCGGGGTAAGCGTCGATAAAATTTTTGAGTTTCTGCAGGTTGCCGCGGTCGAACTGGACGAGGCTGCCGCGAAGGAGGCCCTGGAAGATAAGTTTGAAATCGCCGGGGCTCATGGGCAGAAAAGGCAAAAGGGTCAGGCCGGCACGAAAATCAACGGCGACCAGGCCGGCGGTGGGATCTGGTTCGGTGTTAGAGCGTTTGAGGCAGTTGGGCTGACTCTTGCAGGTGGACCATTCGTACTGGCGGGCGAATTCGGGAGCGCCGAGTTCGTGGAGGAGGTTAACAAAGTCGGTCATAAAGGTGCGCTTGGCGCGATATTCGGGGGAATTGAGCTGATCTTCGCTTACGGATTTTCCGCGTGTCCAGCGTTTCAAAAGATCGAGTCGGTCGTCCACTTCCAGGCGCCAGGTGCGGCCGTCGATCCAATCGCTCAGCTCGCCACAACTACCCAAGGTGTGATCGACAAAGGTGGCGATGATATCATTAACACAGTCTTCTGCGCCGAAGCGGATGCGGGCGGCGCGGCGGATGAACTTCTGCCAAAGGGCGCCGGAGCGGGCGGCGGCAGGATTGGTCTGGAGCTGGAAAGGGGCCTGGAAGCCGATGCCATAAAGAAGATTGCGAAACCACAATGAACGGTGGGAAGGAGGGATGAGGATCTTCAGAGCTAATACCCGTCCCGGCTCAAGGGAGGGGATGTCTCCGGCGGGAGCGTCAATATCGAGGACCTTGACACGATAGACCTGGCCGGCAAAGCCGCCGCCAACGAATTTTTCCACGCGGAGGCGTACCGTAGCGGTATGGGCAGGGAAGACACCGGTAATATCATAGGTTAATTCGTCGCCGGGGTCGTAGTGCTGGACGCGGAGGGGGCGATGGAGCCGGGCGGATTGGAACAGCTCGGAAAGTTTATGGGTGGTTTGAGCAGAATAGTCTGGGAGCATTTGTTCTTCCAAAATTTATTACGAAATCCAAAAATAGAACACGGATTCCACTGATGCAACAGATTTTCACAGATGGCTATTATTTTTGAGAAACGCGTGGGGCATGGTTCGACAAGCTCACCACAGGTAGAGCCCCACCCAACATATAAAAAATACTAAGCACTAAATCCGAAATCCTAAACAAATTCAAAGGCTCAAATTTCAAAGGTTTAAAACAAAAGAAAAATAGCCAAAAAAACGCAAACATATAAAACAGAAGAACCACAAGGGTTAAGATCACACTTAACTTCAATCGTCCCTATGGGACTAGGAAAATGATAGGACAAGGGGCGCTCAATATGGCTTATCCCTTATGCCAATACTGAAAATAGGGTTTTAAGGCAAATTACCCTACATGTAGGGACACTAGTTTATCGGTAAAAATCGACCAATACTTTGTATACAGTTCGATTTGGTTCAGTTTAAGATGATATCCAGCCACCCCAGGCGCCAGATGAGCTGGAGGGTGAGCTGGGCATAAAGGCCGGCTAGGACGTCGTCGAGCAGGACGCCTAAGGAGCCGGGGAACTTTTCCATCTGCCGTACGGGAGGGGGTTTGATGATATCAAAGACGCGAAACAGGACGAAACCGGCCAGGGTGAATATGAGAATCTCTTTGGTCTGCCACTGGGCCAGGGGCCAGAGCCAAAGGTAGGTGAGGGCCTGGCCGCACTGCTCGTCGCTGACGATGACAGAAGGATCGGAGCCGTATTTTTTAATGAAGCGTTCGCCGTAAGCTAAGGTAACGAGGCAGCCGTGGAGAGCGAGCAGAAGCATAAGCCCGGCGAGCAGAAGAGGGTTAGGGCTGAGTAAAGCGGAAATTAAAAAGATCAGGGCGACAACGGCAGAACCGCAGGTACCGGGGATAAGAGGTGAATAACCGGTGCCCAGAACTGAAAGCCAAATACGATACATGAAAATAAATCCTAAATCCCAATATCTATTCGTCCTTCGCTCGACAAGCGAGCTACGGAGAACAAGAATCCTAAACAAATTCAAATACACAAAATCTAAAAATCAAATTAATAAATACAGTTTTGTATGGTGGGGTTTTGCCTTACGCGTAATTACATTATTCTCCGACACATTGAAACTGTTCGATCCAATTGAATTTTTGATTGCCCCAATCCTGTTTGTAATAACCCTCTTTTACACAGTGATGAAACGTTGACCACTGCCAATCAGCAACTCTGCAAACAAGTCTATGTTTTACAGGATTGTAATGCAAATAATCCATGTGTTTAGCAAAGTCTTCCTGATCCCTTATGAGATGTTCCCAAAATCTTCTTTGCCAAATAGCGGCTTCACCAGATCGCTCACGAGATTTGTTTCGTAGGTCTTCTCTACCCCCCTGATCACGATAATAAAAAGTGAACAATGACTTTATACCACCCCAACGAACCGAAAAATCTTTATCATTTTCAGGAAGTACCCAGATACAATGTAAGTGATCAGGAAGCAGACAAAATCCTTCCATTTGAAAAGGCCTTTTATCTCTTATTTTCTCAAAAGCTTTTTTAAGACATTTTCTAGCCAAATCACTTGTTAAAAATCGCTTTCGCTCGTGCGTTATTACAGTGAAAAAGTAAGTTCCGCCTGGACGATTGGCTCTGCGATACCATGACATTATAAAACCACCGTAAAGAAAAACGCGTGGGGCAAAGCCCCACTCTACATATAAAAAAACCTAAGAGAACGCGTGGGGCAAAGCCCCACCCTACATATAAAGAAATCCTAAGAGAACGCGTGGGGCAAAGCCCCACCCTACATAATTAATCTTTATTGCCAGTTATTTTAATTTCTATTTCTAAGGAATGCTACCCAATAATTACAATATGTATAGCGTTAAAACAACTACGATATTACTTACTACGCGAGTGTTCGAGGACGTGTTCGAGGTTTTTCAGGCAGGCGGAGACCTGGCGGTCCTTTAGGGTAAGGATGTCGCGGAGGGCTTCGCCGATGGCGGGGAGGTATTTTTCGATGTAGCTGCGTTTTAAGGCTTCTTCGCGGCGTCGTTTCTGGCCGCGGAGATAGCGGCCCAAGCGGCGACCGTTCTCAGAAAGAGCTAATTTGATTTCCTTGATAATTTCGGGATAGTGGGCGACGGCCTCTTTGCTCTCGGAAGTGAAGGGGACCCAAACTGAAGCGATATGGACAATGATGGTGACGGGGCCGGCGGGTAAGGCGCCGCGACTCTGGGAAAGGCCGTAGAGCCGCCAATTGATCTGTAAAATAGATTTGAAAATGGCGCAAGCGGACTGCTGATAGAGCAAAGGGACGCGGTTGGCAAAGCGGAGGACGCGGATGAGCTCCTGGGAATCGTTGTCAGAATCTTTACCACCATTCTTACCGCCGTTTTTATCTCCGTTCCTGCCTTCATAGCCGGAGCCACCATAGGCAAGGGCGGCTTCGATCTGGAAGGGGTTGCCGCGATAAACAGCCGGGGGACGGGTGCAAACAGAGTAAAACTCGGCATCCACGACCTGTTTGAGGCCTTTGAGCAGTTCATCCTCGCCGATAGGGACGACGCAATTGGTGCTGGGGGCCATGATCTTGGTTTGACTGATGGCCTGGTAGAGTTTTTCCAATTGAGCGTGCGAAAGTCTGGAAGGGCGAGTGCGAGATGAAATGTTAGCCTTTTCCAAAATCTGCTGACTGATACGAGAGCTAACACGGGAGAATTCACCAGTGAGAAACGAAGCGGTCGTCGAACACCTGGTGTCCTTGGTCATCTTCATCAGGACGCCCAGTTCGACGCCATAGGGGTGGGGCTTGATGGCCTTGGGAACAGTGACCGTTTGCTTAACGGTGCGATTATAAATTTTCTCCTGAGAGTCAGGGGTTAAGTAGAGGATTTGGGTGTGAGGGTTGGTGATGGCGGTTTGATTGACGTATTCATCGACGCTCTGGCGGCCGCGCTGATAGCGGGCTTCCAGTTCAATCTCGACACGTGTGCCACTCTTAACGTCCCAGTCTATAACCTCATCCTTAATGATGTCGGGACGGTTCTTTTTGGTATCGATGCGAAGTTCGTAGTGATGGGCCTGACTGCGGGGACCAGTTTTGCTATTGATCTTGACGGATTTACCGGTGGTCAGCAAGCCGTACATGCCGGCGGCGGAGATACCGATACCCTGTTGGCCGCGGGCCATGCGCAAGGTATGAAACTTACTGCCATAAAGTAAGCGGCCAAAGATGTGGGGGATCTGGGCCTTGACGATACCGGGACCGTTATCCTGGACCCAGACGCGAAAACGACTTTCGGCGGTCTGCTTGATACCGATTTCGATTTCGGGGAGGATGCCGGCCTCTTCGCAGGCGTCGAGAGAGTTATCGACGGCTTCCTTGACGGCGGTGAGCAGGGCCTTGCTGGGATTGTCGAAACCGAGCAGGTGGCGATTTTTGGCAAAAAATTCGCTGATGCTGATCTCGCGCTGGCGGGAAGCAAGATCGAGAGCAGCGGCTTCGATATGATCATCCGAGGCAGGAGCGGGGGTTGATTTCTTACGAGAAGTGGTTTTGGTTTTTTTCTTTTTGGCAGTACGTTTGCCGACAGCAGCCTTAGATTTTTTGGTCTTTTTGCGGGTGGTTGCCGAGGTTACAGACTTCTTTTTTTTCTTGCCAGTTTTCGAGCCGGAAGAGGAACCGGCAAATGAAAAACTTAATTGTCCTTTGACATCCTTTTTCTTTTTCTGGGCCATCAGGTCTCCATACCAACAAAAATTAATAGCTTTCCATATCAGGTAGTAAAAGTTGATGATAATACTACTACCATTTTGACACAAGGGAAAATTCCGTTATGCTAGGTAATATATATGGGCAAAGACGGCAGTAAAAAGTAAACAATAAAAGGGCATTAAAATGCATAAAAGTATAAAACTGATACAAGGTGATATAACAGGGCAGGATACGGAGGCGATTGTCAATGCGGCGAACAGTTCACTTATGGGGGGCGGGGGCGTGGATGGGGCGATTCACCGGGCGGGAGGGCCGGCAATTCTGGAAGAGTGTAAAAAGATAGTGGAGAGGCAGGGAAAGCTGCCGGCAGGTGAGGCGGTGATAACGACGGCGGGGAAGATGAAGGCGAAATATGTGATTCATACGGTGGGGCCGATATGGCGGGGTGGGGGACAAAATGAAGAGGGGCTACTGGCGAATGCCTATCGCAATTCGCTGCAGGTGGCGATAGAGAACAAGATAAAAAGCGTGTCTTTCCCCTCGATCAGTACGGGGGCATACCGGTTTCCCATAGAAAAGGCGGCCCGGATAGGACTGAAGACGGTGGATGAATTTTTGCGAGAGCAGCCGTTGGATGAGGTGCGTTTTGTTCTTTTCAGCAGCTCGGATCTGGAAGTTTATCAGAAGGCGTACGAAGAATTACAGAGTAACCCACGGTGAAACCGTGGGCTAAACAAAGCGGGGATGCGCGAATTACTCACTGAAAGGTCAACATCGTGAGGGAAAATGGAGGCAGGGTGGTTTGCCATTTTCCCGTGGTAGGGTTAAGGGTAACGGGTATCTCCTTAAGTTCACATATATCTTTGGAAATATCCTGAGAAGTCAAGGTAAGCGACTGGGACCGAGAGGCAGTAAAACCACTTATATCAATTACGGCAGTAGTTGTTTTTAGGGGTCCGTTTTTATTCAACAGAAATACCCATAGGGTTTTTCCGTCCTGACTCAGGGCAGAGAAGTGAGGGACAGAAACCTGATCAGAGTTGCTTTGAAGGAGCTTTTGGCCCAAGACATTGGAAAACAATTTAAAGACATAAAAGCTGGGGGTGGGTAGGCGTTTCTGCTGATCCAGGACAGAACGCATCTGTCCATAAATGCTGCTGGGCTCCCAAGTTAAGGGCCAAATACAAGCCATATACAGCCCACCCCGGACGAACTGAGTGAGCATCTCGGCCTGCATGAGGGCATGCTGGAAACTGGAGAAGTGGGCATTTTTGTTCGGGGCGATGTTCCACTCAAGTGAAGCTAGTTTGACATGCGGATCTATTGATTTTACTTTTTGATAAAAACCTTGAATCTCCTCGGTAAAGGAGGGGCCGACATATCTTTTCTGCGGACAATCCCGACACCACTGCCGGACCTTCATGGGATTATCTTTGAGCCACAAATCCCAGGTACAATAATCGTGGGCCCAGTAAAAATGTAAGTCGATGATATCGATATATTCATGTGTCTGAGAAATAAGGTATTCATGCTCGGCCCAATATCGGGGATCGCTTAAGAGGCTATCCCAGCCGGCGATGATTTTGATATTCGGGTCAACCGCCCTGAGGGCCGGTACGAATTGCTTAATATAACTGACATATTCTTTAGCAGTCAGGGCATGACAGTTGTGTTTGTAATAGGGTTCATTATCGAGATACCAGTAAGTAACTTGGTAATTTTTTAATTTACAGTATTTGACCCAGCGGAGAGCTTCGTCGATACTGTCCTGCAAGCGATTATATTTAATACCGGATTGAATATTAATACCAATGAGAGGCATAGCACCGATTAATCGGCATTGCCGAATATAATCGTCGATATTCATATAGGTGTCGGTGGGCGGATAAGTCCGGGGGTTGATATTGGGATCCCACAAATCTATGTTCCAATGGTTGCAGGGCGTTTCCCAGTGAAATTTAGACGTTTCACAACCACCCGGATAACGAAGCAGGCCCACTTTTAATTCACGCAAGTATTTGGCTATCCGGCCGTCGGCCCACATTTTATCGTTGTCATAAAAGTAGCTCATGTTGACACCGGTGAGCATGGTGCTGATATCGCCTTTGACAGTGTGGGCGGAAACCGTGATAAGAACATTTTGCTGGGGGGTCGGGTCCTTTTCTAAACCAAGGCAACAGGTAAAATGGAATTTAGCCAAAAATATCGAGGCAAAAAGGAAAAATAAATATTTTTTGTTATGCAACATAATCATTTTCCAAGTTGGCAATATCAAGTTGCAGCTTGATAGAAACTAAATATATTTAGTATTGTCATTATATGGATTTGTCCGGGGCGAAACAGTAAAAGGCAAGGAAAAAATAATTTCGATAAACCAGCAGGATAAAATCGACGATATAAATTGTGGTCCTTAAGGATAGATGTTTTCCGAAGGGGAGAATGTCGGAGATGAAAACATGTTATCCGTCAGGCTAATAGAAATCAGAGCAGAATAAACACACTCGGGACGCGCTGGGTCGGTGCATGGCCAACACCGACCCTATTTTTTTGCCTGAAAAAGGGGTCAGGGTTTGGGGGCCTTGGGGCGAATGTTGAGGTAGAGCTCACGGAGTTGTTTCTCATCTACGGGGGTGGGGGCGTCGGTGAGCAGACATTGGCCCTTCTGGGTTTTGGGAAAAGCAATCACGTCGCGGATATTATCGGTACCAGTTAAGAGCATGACAGCACGGTCGAGACCCCAGGCGATACCGCCGTGGGGAGGAGTGCCATACTTGAGGGCGTCGAGGAAGAAGCCAAAACGCAGCTGAGCCTCTTCGTCGGCAATACCCAAGAGTTTGAATACCTGGGCCTGAACCTCCTGCTGGTGGATACGAATACTGCCGCCAGCTAGTTCGTTGCCGTTGAGAATAATATCGTAGGCCTGGGAACGGATGTTGCCAGGGTCGGTATCGAGTTTTTCCAAGTCTTCCGGGACGGGCGAGGTAAAGGGATGGTGCAGAGAATCCCAGCGATTTTCCTCCTGGTTGAATTCAAACAAGGGGAAGTCAACCACCCACAAAAAGTCGTACCGGTTTTCGGGGATTAGCCCAAGGTCGGCGGCCAGTTTGCAACGAAGAGGAGCAAGTGATTTGTTGACGACATCGGCGGTATCGGCCACCATTAGAACAAGATCGCCGGGTTTGGCGTCAAAGCGCTGGATTAACTCCTGGCGCTGGTCGGGAGTGAAAAACTTGGCGATACTGCTTACCAGCTCGACTTGGGTGCCGTCTTCAGAAGCGTTGACCTTAAACCAAGCCAAGCCCTTAGCACCGTAACCACCGACAAAATCAGTTAACCCTTTTTCGATATCGCTGCGGGAGAGCTCGGCGGCGCCAGGAGCACATATACCTTTTATAATACCGCCGGAGTTGACGGTGTTGGTAAAGACCTTGAACTCGCATTTAGAGGCGATGTCGGTAACATCTTTGAGGAGCATTTCAAAACGAGTGTCGGGTCGGTCGATGCCATAGTCGTCCAGGGCCTGCTTGTAACTCATGCGCGGCAGAGGAAGAGTGACCTCGGCACCTAGGATTTCGCGCCAAACCTTAGCGAAACAACCTTCGGTAAGAGAGATGATGTCGTTCATGTCAATGAAGCTCATCTCCACGTCGATCTGGGTGAATTCGACCTGGCGGTCGGCACGAGGGTCTTCGTCACGGAAACAGCGAGGTATCTGGATGTAGCGGTCCATGCCGCTGATCATCAGGATCTGTTTGAATAACTGGGGAGACTGGGGCAGGGCATAAAAGGAACCAGCGGATAAGCGGGAAGGAACGAGAAAGTCGCGGGCACCTTCGGGTGTGCTCTTGGCCAGGACGGGGGTTTCGATTTCATAAAAGCCGTGCTCCTGATGATATTGTCTGATAATCGAAGTGGTCCGATTGCGTACGCGCATGATATGCTGCATGCGGGGACGGCGGAGATCAATATAACGATATTTCAAGCGTAGCTCTTCCCCGACGTTGGTGGTATCTGAGGCGGTGATCTCGAAAGGAGGGGTCAGGGCCTTATTATAGATTTCCAACTCGTGGACAAGGACCTCAATGTCGCCGGTGAGCATTTTAGGATTTTCCATACCTTGGGCGCGATGGCGAACGTTACCGCGAATGCCGATAACCCATTCGTCGCGAATGGAACGGGACTGATTATGAATGTCGGAATTGATCTCGGGATTAAAGACAATCTGAGTGATACCCTCGCGATCACGCAGATCGATAAATACCAAGCCGCCATGGTCACGGTAGGACTGGACCCAACCGGACAGGATCACCTCTTTGCCTTCATCGGCAGAACGTAACTCGCCACAATTGTTTGTTCTTTTGAGCATAACTTTTTCTTTCGTATTCCTTTTACATTTCTATTTCAGAAGAGGCAGCAAACTTTCACCGTCAAATAAATATTGCCCGGTTCGGCCCGGGGCAATCATCTCGATAATCGTAGGGGCCAGGTCCACAGTCCGAGCCGTATTGAGGGTAGTTCCTTTGGGTATGCCAGGTCCGGCAAAAATCATCGGCATCCGCATATCGCCCGGAGTTACACCACCGTGACCACCAATAATATGAGGATCAAAATCCCAATTGTCGGCGGCGAAGACCACCAAATCACCGGCACGAGGGGAATCAAACAACTCGGCGATCTGGGCGGGCAGGTCGGGATAGCTGGTATGAACTGTAGCATCCAGCCAGGTACGGCCGTCGTGATAATTCCCATCAAACAGTTCGTTTTTGGGCGTCAAGGTATCATACCCAAGAGGGTCCTTACCGTCAATAATGCGATAGCGATATTGTTTGCGGTTTACAGGGACAGGTGCTGAATCTTTGCGCTCGATAAGGGCTTGGCCCCGGGATGACTGGACTATGACACCGGGTGGTTGGCGATAGGCGATAATGTCAACGGCCGGCTGCCGGACGAGCAGATCGGCAAAGGGGGTAATTTTCTGGGGGGGAGCCGGTTGAGACCAGTCGGGTCCGGTTTTCAGATAAAGAACGGCCCGGCGACCGGCACCGTTGGTCAGGACGGCATTATATTTTCGAAAATATTTAGACCGCTGAGAGAAACTTTTACGTTGATCTGGTCCGGAGGCAGCGATTTTCAAATCGAAGTGCTCCTCCAGAAGTTTTTTAATATCCAAATTATTATCCGGAGCGCTTTGGACCATACCGTGATCGGAAACAAAAACAAGATAGGTACTATCGAGCAGATGACTTTTTTCGAGGGAATGGCAGATATGACCCACCTGGCGATCGACATCTTCCAGACTTGCGCGGTAGCGGGGAGTATTGGGGCCGTCGCGGTGTCCGATCTCATCGGTGGCGGGGAAATAGGCGAAAATCAGAGCCGGCCAATGATTTACCCGGCGGGCCAGTTGGGCAATGTCCTTAAACCGCCGCGCAGTCCAGCGATCGACACTTTCATACAAACCAAAATACCAGCAGGTGCCTGACTCGGCCCAGTTGGCAATGTGATGGTAGGAGCCGCGGGTGAGTGGGGTCTGGATAGTGACGCTAAATTTATCACCCAGAATTTCATAGATATTGGGGACGAAATAGTCCAGGTCAATATTACGATAGGTGGGAATGGAATTATAATCAGCAAAAATAAGCCGGTTGCGATCAAAGAAAATGTTACCCAGGATGCCATGATGGGAAGGCAGGCGGCCGGTGGCAAAAGTGGCGGTGACGGCGTAGGTAATGGAAGGGACGGTGGTGAGGGCGGCGTCGAAGCTGCAGCCACGCTGAACCAGATACTTGTTTATATAGGGGAGCTTGCCTTGCTGGAGCATCTGCTGAAAGAGATCGTTATTAACGCCATCAACAAATAGAATTATCGCCTTGCGCTTGGGTATGATGATATCATCATTTTTGATAAGTTGGTGGGTCTCTAACTCTGCACAACCGCTGAGAGTAACAAAGAGCAACAACCAAATAAGAATTTTAAATGATTTCATAGGTATTTTTGTGAATGTCATGTCTGTATCAGCGAAAGACACGGCCAAAATGGCCGTGGCACATCATCACCAGGGATTAGGTGTAAATTTTACCATCTTTTAGCCAGGGCCAAGCCGGCGGAGCCGTTGTAGGGGTCAACATATGGAGCAACGGTGAAACCGGCCAGGCGGAGTTGCTCGTTTTTACTTACGGCGTGGCCGATAGCAATGCCGATCAAGGCACCGGAGATGACATCGGAAAAATGATGGTTGCGGGCGTCGATTCGTTCATAACCAACATAGCCGGCAAAGGCGGTCAAAGGCAGGCCAACCCAGGGGCCGTATTCATGCCACATTACCGTGGCGAGGGTAAAACTGCTGGAAGTGTGGCCACTGGGCCAGACGTTTTCGTTGCCGTTGGGGGCCTCGGTGCGAGCGGACGCTTTGAGAACAGAGGTAACAATTCCATTCAAGGCCAAAGCCCTCAAGAGGGTCTTGGAAGTTTCATAGCGGGGCAGGTCCTGGCGAGCCAAGCTGGTGAAATACAGGGCTCCGGCCAAGGCAAAGTGAACACCGGGATTGCCACCGGCATCGCCGGCGGTGTCCCAAAAGGAGTTGAGTTGAGAACCATGTTTTTCAACGTAGCGTTGGACGGGGTCGTCGGCGTTGGGTCCGTGAAGGGCAATGCCGGCGGCGCCGGCTGATCCGAGACAAAGTAAGCTGCAAGGATTTTTGACCAGGGACTTGGTATCGTCCCACAAACGGGGTGCGAATTCCTTACTGTCGCGGCCCCAACTGCGCCAGAAATCGTCAGGATAGGCGGAGCCCCGCCTTTGGGGCCAAGGTACATAGTGCGACGTTTTTGATGGTTTCTGGGATACGCTGGAATCAACCGCGGCTGAATGGAATTGACAAGCGGACATGTTCTGGCAGGTGGATGATTTTGGGGCGGTATCGTCGATTGATTTATAGCTAGTAGAGGAGCTATGGCGAGGGCCGGAGTTGCAGCCGGCAAGAGCAACGCTAAAAAGTAAAATCATAAAGGTAATTTTTTTCATATGTATCTAAATAAAAAGCCATCTACGCAGTAAGCATTACGCTAAGACAGACAGGTAACACTGGTGTAAACTGTCAGGCCAAAAACGCTGTTGTGTGATATAAGGTGGGAAGTATAACAAGTAAAGGGCACCTTTGTAAAGGCGCTCTTGATATCAGCGGTCTGAAAACGTAAACTACGCTTTTACAATGTAATATATAATAGGCCAATCAGGACAGGTTCCAGGCCATAAACGCTTAAAACTATCTTAAATAACTATGCCTTCTATGGCTACATCTTCAACTATGGGAACGGGGGGACTGGTAAGTGTTCGTCTGGGTCCGATGAGCTGGCGGGTCGAGAGCGGGTTTCAGGCCCGGATTATCAGCCCGTTCGCACCCCCCTGGAATAACCTCGGAGAAGACAGCCGGTCAAAATTGATAAAAAGTAATCCCCAGCGTCGCATATATCTATTCAAAACGGAAGAGAGGGAATTTTACGTCAAAGAATATTTCGCCGCCAAGCTGACAGATAAGCTTAAATGGTGGTATCGGCGCTGCCCGGGAGAAGTAGAACTTGAAAGACTGCAATATGCCCAAAAGCATTCGGTGCCGGCACCACGTCCGGTAGGCTGGGCCGTGGGCGAATGGGAAGGTCAACCCAAGAGTATCCTGCTAACCGAGTCGCTGGGCGAGATGGTCTCGCTGGAGGATCTGCTTTGGGGGGCACAACCGGTAAGCCGGGAGGGACTAGAGGCAGCGATGGGGGCAGCAGGGGTACTGCTGGCCCGTATGCACAGGGTGGGGATGGAACATCGTGATCTGCACTCAGGAAATATTCTCCTTTGCGCCAGGGAAATAACAGAAAGCGTATCAAAAGGGACCGTTCAGGCCTATATAACCGATCTGCAAAATGTGGGTATCCGACGGGGAGGGGGAATAATGAGTCCCAGGCCGGCTAAAAATCCCTGGTCGGGGGCCTTTCGGAAATGGCGGCTGTCTAATACGGCTATGCTGATGGCTGGTATTGAACCCCTGACTAAGCTCATGCGGCCGGAGGGCAATATCAATATCGCCAAGGATGATTTTCTAAGGGCCATCCTACGTAATTATCTGACTACCCTGGCGGGTCTGGAGAAATGGTCATCCAGCGTACCGCTGAAAGGACATGGGACCTCAATAGCAGCGGAAACGGCACAACCTCAGGATACGCAGGAGATGCAGGAGAGGTATTTTGGGAAAATAGCCGGGCTGATAGATTCGCGGCAGAGATGGTATTATCGTAAAAGGGATAGGCGGGCATTGCGTAATTCAAGGTATGCCCAAGAAATCAAGCTGCCGGGCGGCTGGGTAGCACGAGTTTATCTGAAAAGCCGATATCCGGTGGATTTTTCAACGGCCAGCAGCCACAGCTTTACGCCGGAACAGTGGCAGAAGGTATTGGCTGAACCGGAATCTCTGTTACGTGAAGGAACCATCCTAAAAAAAGGCGGGCACAATACAGTGCTGGTCAAACCTATAAACATCGGTAAGGTACCACTGGATGTTGTTATCAAGCATAGCCGGCTACATCGGGGGGTGCGGGGTTGGCTGCAGGCCCTGCGGGAAAGTCGAGCAAAACGCCAGTGGCAACGTGCCAACGCACTGATCAGTAGGCAAATACCCAGTGCCTGGCCGCTGGCGATGTTGGAGCGATATGAGGGGCCCTTTCTAAAAGAAAGCATATTCCTGTGTGAGCGGATTTGTGCGGCAGAGGACTTGCACCACTTCCTGGAAGGCAACCCCCTATCTGATAACCCTATGATACGTAGGGAGTTAGCAGATAAGTTGGGGAGAATATTAGGGCATCTGAGACATTGCGGCTTTCGTCATAGGGACTGCAAGGCAACCAATATCCTGATTCAAAGTGAACCAGGTTTGGCGATTATGGGAAAAAAATTTCCCAGTTTCGGCAAATCCAAGGCGAACTCAATTAACGTTAACCCCCTACTGGTGGACCTGGACGGTCTGCGGCTGCGGCGGTTTTATGGAAAATACTGTAAACATGAAACCCTGGTCCGTCTGGCGGTATCGGTCAGCACAAATCCAAAGGTAAAACTATACGATATTGTGCGAGTATATCGGAGATATCTTGACTGGCTGGACATGCCTGAATCGCGTAATCGCTTGTTAAGAAAGAAGTTATGGAGAAAACTTTCACAACAAGTTCAAAAGAAGCTTAGCCAAGATAGTGCCAAAAAACTGTATAACCGCGAATTTACCAGAATTCTCATCGTTAAACCAAGCAGTCTGGGGGATGTGGTACGCTGTATGCCAATTTTGCATTTTCTACGAGAGCGTTATCCCACGGCCCGGATAAGTTGGCTGGTCCAAAATGAATATGCAGATATTCTCAGAGCAGAGAAGGAATTGGATGAAATTATCGAATTTGACCGCAAATACTTCGGTAAAATCGCTTATTATCCGAAGGCTACGTGGGATTTTTGCCTATTTTTGGGTAAATTGCGTCAAAAACAATTCGATCTGGTACTGGATCTACAAGGTTTGTTCCGGAGCGGTTTCTTATCATTAATAACCGGCAGCAGAGTCCGGCTGGGATTTGCTGATTCGCGTGAGTTGGCAACGCTGTTTTATTCACACAAAATAAGTATCCCAGCCCAGAAAGAACACGTGGTAGAAAGCTATTGGCGGATTACTAAACCATTCCGGCCCCCAGATAAACCGACAAAGGCTGCGGGACTGCAAATCAGATCAGCTGCGAGAGATTCAGAAGAGCTATGTTTTAAGCTCACAATAGAGCCGGAAATTCAAAGCCGGGCACGGGAAATGCTGCGGCAGGCGGAAGTGGCGGAGGGTAATAAATATATGGTTATGCTGGCCGGTGGTACAGAGCAGGCCAAGCGCTGGGATCCGGTGCGATTTGTCACCCTTGCCGATGAGGTTTATAATTGCTATGATATGAAAGCGATATTAATCGGGGCGGGGAAGTGTGAAGAGGAAATAGGCGAAGAGATCGCACGTTCAGTTCGACATCAAGAGCAGACCATAAGCTCTGATCAAGAAAACAACAAGGAACCAATCAACAGGAAAATAATAAACCTGGTAGGTCAAACCAGCCTGCAGGAGATGGCAGCAATTCTTCAGGAAGCAGCATTAGTAGTAGGTAACGATTCGGGACCACTGCATCTGGCGGCGGCACTTTCAGTGCCAGTAGTAGGCCTATATGGACCTACTGATCCGGCAGTAGTGGGACCGTATGGACAGATGGATGGGGTAATAGAAGCCGGTAGTAATATACCACGAGGAAGACGTTACAGCCGCCTGGAAGAACATCAGATGGTAAAGATTACTGTTGATGAAGTGTTAGAAGCAATAAAAAGGAAAATATAGCACTAAACTATGTTTGCCCTGACCAAGACAGCTAAACGAATAGAGCGGTTTGTAATATATCGCATACTGCACGTTGACGATACGCCACACCGGCTGGCGCTGGGACTGGCATTGGGGATGTTCGTGGCCTGGACGCCAACGATCGGATTTCAGATGATCCTGGTACTGCTGCTGGCACCTTTGATCCGAGCGAACGGTAGAGTAGGGATACCGGCGGTCTGGGTTTCCAATCCGCTTACATTGCTGATAATATACGGGCCTAATTACTGGCTGGGGAGGCATTTGCTGAACTTGTTCATGGACCGTCCGGTGGTCAACTATGATATGATCAAAGATAAACTAAACAGCGAATATCTTGGCTATGTATTAGCCCATTTTCACCAGGAAGAGTTCTGGCATAACCTGAGGGAACTGTTGGTGAAATTTCTGGATGTGTCGCTGGACCTCTGGGTAGGCAGTATCATCATAGGTTTTTTGGTGGGTGGGATAACATACGTGGTGAGCATTAAATTCATCGTGTGGTATCGTACGCATAGTCCCAAGTTCCGTTTACACTTACGCCGTAAAGCAAGAATAGATGCCAGGAAAAGTGTATGAGTGTATGAGTTGAAAAGAGGAAATATGTCGGGAAAATCGAAAAATAATAGTCAAGAACAGCCCGCAACAGCATCGCTGGAATATAACCATCCACTGGAAGAATGGCTGGGCCGTGACTGGGTACGTTGGATATTAAAAAAACTGAGTACAGATCGGCCCGGAAGTACCGGGTGTCATCTGGAAAGGTCACTGGCAAGTTACGGAGATCCTCAAGCAAACCTACATGAAAAAGTGGTGTATTGGCCCATTCATAAGATCATCGACCGGATGCGAGGGGATATGTCACGCGAGGAGCTATGGGCCAAGTTGGGAGGACATAAGCCAACGGTGAGGGGGATTGTGGCCACGGCGCGGAGCGTAGCTGATCTGGGGCTTTCGGTACCACAACGGTGGCTGATGCCGCTGTTTGTAGTATGGAACTTTACGAATCGCTGCAATTTGAATTGTCGGCACTGCTATCAGAACTCCACAGTCAAAGAGGCGGACGGGGAACTGAGCCTGAAAGAAAAGCTAGCCTTGATCGATGAGTTCGGGCGGAATTATGTGCCCATGGTGGCCTTTGCGGGGGGGGAGCCACTTCTGAGCAAAGACCTGGAGCCAACCCTGGAGCGCTGCCAACAATATGGGATTCATACCACCATAGCCACACATGGGGGACTACTGACGAAAGAACGTTGTGAGAGATTGGCGCAACTGGGGCTTAGATATGTGGAGGTGTCGCTGGATTCTATCGATCCGGAAAAACATGACCGGTTCCGGGGCCGAGCAGGAATGTGGCGGGATTCAGTGGAGGGGATAAAACACGTGGTGGCCACAGAGGGGCTGCGGGCGGGGCTGGCGATGTGCGTGACACGTTCAAATTTTGAAGAAGTAGATGACATGATTAAATTCGCGGTGGAATTGGGGGTGAGCTGCTTTGCTCATTTCAATTTCATTCCGATCGGACGGGGCCGAGAGATGATCGAAGAGGATATAACACCCCAGCAAAGGGAAGACCTATTAAAACTTCTGCATAAATGGATGCAGTCAAAGCAAATCGGGGTTATCAGTACGGCACCGCAGTTCGGGCGGATTTGCCTGACGCATGCAGATGAGGAAGGTTTGATTTCCTGTTCGCATGCAGGCAATGGACCGGGAGTCAAGGCACGGGTAGTGGCGCGATATCTGGGAGGCTGTGGGGCGGGACGGACGTATGCGTGTCTGCAGCCCAATGGAGACGTAACACCTTGCGTCTATATGCCCGGGCGAATTATGGGAAATGTACGAGAAAAAAGATTTCAGGATATATTCCAGAAAAGTGAATGGTGGGATTTGCTGTGTAATCGGGAGGAACGGGAAGGGAATTGCGGCAGTTGTGATTATCGCTGTTACTGCGGGGGCTGCCGGGCACGGGCGGATGCTTACCTGGACCGACTGGACCATTCCGATCCGGGATGTATTAACAATCTGCCGATCTGGGAACAGTTAAAACCAGCAGAGGGGGAAACAATTCAAACCAATAATCAACAAAACCTGTATAGACATCTCCAAACACCAGGTATGTAAAAACCAAATCCTAAATTCTAATCTCGAAATCCTAAACAAATCCAAAATCCAAATGACCAAAATTTAAAACATAGAAGGATAATGATTAATCGGAGATTTTGAGTACGGCGGCGCCGTTGATTTGGCCGGCCTTGAGCATCTGCAGGGCGTGGTTGGCCTGATCAAGAGGGAAGGTGACGGTAGTGGTTTCGATGTCGATCTCGCCGGCAAGGCGCATAAGCTCAATCCCGTCGCGGCGGGTACTGTTGGCGACGGAACGCAGGGTTTTTTCGTGATACAAATGCTGGTCGTAGTTCAATGAAGGAATGTCGGTCATGTAGATGCCGGCCAGGGCTAAAGTGCCGCCTTTTTCCAGATGGGCAAGGGCGGGAGGTACAATAGGACCTGCCGGGGCGAAGATAATACCGGCGTGGAGCTTTTCGGGGGGTGCATCGTCAACTTGACCGGTCCAGACGGCGCCGAGCTGCTGGGCGAGGCGGCGATGAGATGGGCCGCGGGAAAAGACATAGACGTGAGAGCCCCAGTAGCGGGCGATCTGGATGGCAATGTGGGCCGAGGCGCCGAAACCATATAGGCCCAGGCGTTGGCCGGGCTTGATATTGCTTAGTCTCAGGGCGCGATAGCCGATGATACCGGCGCAAAGCAGCGGCGCGGCAGCCGTGGCTGAGACGTTATCAGGAACCGGATAAGCAAAATCGGCGTGGGCGATAACATATTCACCATAGCCACCGTCGAAATGATAGCCGGTGAATTTAGCATCGGGACAAAGGTTCTCCATATCGGCACGACAGAATTGGCAATGGCCACATGTTTGGCCGAGCCAGGCCAGGCCCAAACGAGCGCCAAGTTTGACGTTATCCACCTGGGGGCCGATTTTATCGACCCGCCCCACCACCTGGTGGCCGGGGATCAGGGGCAGTTTTGGTAAGGGTAGTTCGCCTTCGATAGTGTGCAAATCGGTATGACAAAGACCGCAAGTTTGTACCTTCAGGCGGATCTGACCGGTGAGAGGCTCAGGTATATCACGATCTTCCAGCCTTAAAGGGCTGCTGTTTACGGGGGCGGGTTTATGTAATAGCAGGGCCTGCATTGGTTTTTATTTTCTCCTTTTGAAATTATCAACTTCAGCGGAATCAATGGGACTAACCCCCGGTAAAACCGGAGGCTGAATATTGTATTATTATTTTCGCATAAGGGACAAAAAAATACAAATCCATATACAATCAAGTTTTCAGGCCCAATTTGCCGCTATTGACAAGGTATAGGCGGTTTATACAATAGTCTGTAAGGTGAATACGGAAAAGTATGGTATGGATAATAAGCAGGGCGGTAATTTCAGCCTAAATAGAAACATTTTTTCAGCCGTCCGGGTAAAAATGTCAAACAATCCCACCACAAAACACAAGTCCGAAAAGCAATCCTGTAACAAGGCAAATTCAGGAATGCGAATAGCAGCGGGGTGTGTGGGGCTGGTGAGTCTGGCGATATTGGCGGTGGCGGCATTTGTGAAACCGGATCCGTCGGGGATGGGAAGCCATACACAGCTAGGGCAGCCGGAATGCGGATTCTATGAACGGACGGGATATCCCTGTCCGACCTGCGGGATGACAACATCCTTTGCGCATATGGTGCGGGGGCACATTATAAAGAGTTTTACCGTGCAGCCGGCGGGAGCGTTGGGGGCGGTAATCTGTGTGGCTACGCTGGGGGTTTGCAGTTATATAAGCATCTTAGGACGACGAATGGACAAGCTGCTGTTTTTTCTGGATCAACAAATAGTGAAACTGCTTTTCCTGGCCGGGGCGATAGTGGTGTTATCCTGGGGATGGCAGTGTTTTTTGACGTATCTCAAGACAAATTAAATAAAAGACACATAACCAGAGAACAAAAACATGAAAAGCCAAAGAACAAAAACGGCACATATCGTAGGTGTAATTTTAATAGCAGCAGGTTTGTTGTTTTTTCAATGCGGCTGTAAAGCATTCAGCTATTTAGCGTATGTCATCTTTGGAGGAGGGCAGACAAAAGTTAAGGCTGAATACAAGGGATTGAAAGATCGAAAAATCGCTATTATCGTCTCTACAGGGCCGGGGGTCGATTTTGAGTATCCCTATGCCCGGACCAATGTGGCCCTGGCAACGGCGAAAGTAATCAGTGACCACGTAAAAGGAGCGGAGTTTGTCGATCAAAACGAGGTTGAGAAATTTCAAATGGAAAATCTGGACTGGCTGTCAATGCCGGTAAAAAAAATCGCTCAAAATCTGGGGGTAACCCGAATCTTATATCTGGATCTGTTCCAATTCACCATGCACGAACAAAGCAGTGTGCATTTATTACGCGGGCGTATCCAGGGATCTTTGCGTGTATATGAAATCAACGGCAAAGAACAGGCGGCATATAACACGGAAACAGCGATAGTCTGGCCGGAACACAGCCCGGTCCCGATGAGCGATGGGGCCTTGGCACAACTACAAATGGAATCGACTGTGAAGTTTGCCGAACAACTGGGGCAAAAATTTTACGACCATAAAGTACCTAACAAGTAAATAAGGGCAGATGATAAAACAAGGAAATATATGAGATATTCAAAGGGCAATCCGCTGCGAATAACTTTGATCGGCTTGGCGGGAATGGTTTTGCTCACCGGTTGTGGTCCATTTTATGGAATTTTTGTCGACTGGTGGATGCCCAAGCCCAAGGTCAAGGCCGAATATAACATGAGTGAGAAAAAAGTTCTGATCTGGGTGGATGATTTTTCCTCCGGCGGTAGAAGTGCAATGCTGCGCCGGGAGCTAACCCTAGCACTGCAAGAAGAACTTATCAAACATAATGCCGTGGGTTCTGTTGTAGATTATGATAAAGTTATTCATCTGCGCTATCAAAATCCCAAATTGGCAAAAGTGAGCATCCAACAGATAGGTCAAAAACTGGAGGCCCAGGAAGTTCTTTACGTAATGATAGATAAATTCACCCTGCATCACGAAGCCGGGGAAGGATATTATCAGGGGAGTATCGGCGGTGTTTGTAAGATAATCGATAGCGAGACGGGTAAGCAGCAATGGCCGGCAGGACAAACACATCGTGCGTTTAATGTCACCGAATCCGTAACGACGGGTAAGGGAGAAACGTTTGAAGAACAGCAGGTCCGCCAAGTGTGCAGGGAAGCGGTGGAAAAAATTGCCCCCAACTTCTATAAACATAAAAAATGATTAGTGCAGGTTGCAGTCAAGAGTGCCAGAAACATTAATATTATTAGGTGAGAGAATGGATCCCTTGTGGCGAGGTTATCTGCCCCAGGTCGTAAAGGGAAATCCGATCACAGTTACGGCCGATACAACCGGCCGGGGAGGTTTTCCCCATAATAACGATATCGTGGGTTGGAGACGGTGGCTGGGCGCCAAGGGAATAAAACAACTGCACTATTTTCAACCTGATGCCGGAAGCTTTGGGATTCTTACGGCAGCGAGATTATCAGCTATAGAAATTACCATCCATATAACAGGTCAGGTTGATCGGAATATCCAACGTATAGTTAAGCTTTTTAGAGGTGGGAATGGTATATGCGGTCTGCGCGCGCGTGGTAAAACTATACGGTTTCAATGCGCAGGGAAATTTTGTGCTGAACAATTGCGGCGACTCGGGGTTCGGGAAGAAATAATCTCAGTATGGTTACCTGAAGTTGAAGTACAGCCAATAAACGAAGCACGTCGAAGCCAGCTGCGCAATAGTATCAATCCTACAGGTCCGGTGATCCTGGTTATGGCCCGGCCGGGGGACGGGCAAGGTTTGAAGGGAGCGCTCTGGAGCGGGGCTCTGGTAAAACACATATTTTATGATACCAAGTTAGTGGTAGCTGGAGCCTGTACAGATCGGCAGGCCAGAGACCTGTCAGAAAAAGAAGACGTATGGGACTCGAAAGGAATGATCCATATCGATAATGAGGAACATAGCTGGGATGAACTGGTCGGGGCAAGCGATGTGGTTTTAGCAGGGACAGGTCCGTTCCATGACGTTATACGACTGTTACACGCCCGGGCGGCCAGAGCCAAAATCATCGCAGGAGTCGGAGCAGCAAGTGAATTTCTCAGCGATTATGAATATGCCCAAATCGTCATTCCCAACCAACCGCGACAACTGGCCGGGGCAATCCTGTCCATCCTGGAAAAAAGCGACACACGCTCAACAACAGAGATTCTCAAATAAAACACCATATCCAGTGCAACAGTAAATCGATCAGGCCGATTCGAGGAAGTCCTTCAGGCGATCAACGCCTTTGTCGATAAGTTCCATGCTGGTGGCGAAGCTCATGCGGATGTTTTCATCACAGCCGAAACCAATGCCGGGTACGCAGGCAACTTTGGCTTCTTCGAGGAGTCTCTGGCAGAATTCAATGCTGCCCTTGACACCTAGCCTGGCATAGTGGCTGGAAACATTGGGAAAGGCGTAAAACGCACCGGTGGGCTCGGGGCAGGTGACGCCTTCTATAGCATTGAGGCGCTGGTAAATGTGTCGGGCGCGTTTGGCGAACTCGGCGTGCATACGCTGGGCGTCGGCCTGGCCGCTGCGGAGGGCTTCAACAGAGGCAATCTGGCAGAAAGTGGCCGGGCCGGAGGTCATGTGTGACTGCATTCTAGAGATGGCCTGGGCGAGATCAATGGGACCGGCGGCATAGCCGACCCGCCAGCCGGTCATGGAATAAACCTTACTGTGGCCATTGATGGTAATAGTACGATCGTACAAATCAGGGCAGACGGCGGCAAAGCTGCGAAATTCCATGTCGCCATAGATCAGGTTTTCATAGATTTCGTCGGAGATCACAGCTAAAGAAGAATCAGCTATGACTTTACCCAGGGCGGCAATTTCAGCGGGAGTGTAACAGAAACCGCCGGGATTGCTGGGATAGTTCAAAATCAGCAAACTGCATTTGTCGGTAATCGCCTGTTTGAGGATCTCGGGTGTCATTTTGTAATCGTCCTGGGGACGGGTCTGGACGATTTTGGGGATGCCACCTACGAGCTTTACCATTTCGGGGTAACTGACCCAATAAGGGGTGGGGATCAGGACCTCATCACCGGGATCAACGACGGCGTGGATGGCCTCATAGACGGCGTGCTTGGCACCAACGGTGACGACAATCTGTTCGGGCTTGTATTCCAAGGAGTTTTCTTCCTTGAGTTTACGAGCGATTTCCTGTCGAAGGGGCATAATACCCGCGGCGGGGGAATATTTGGTGGCCCCTTCATCAAGGGCCTTTTTGGCGGCTTCCTTGATGAATACAGGCGTGTCAAAATCGGGCTCACCGGCACCAAAACTAACTACATCGATCCCCTCGGCCTTGAGCTGTTTGGCCCGGGCAGTTACGGCCATGGTTACGGAAGCGGATACCGACTGGGCAGTTTTACTGATCTTCACCTTCATTGTCCTTTCATCATGAGTACGTAGGTATAAAAAACTTCCCCGTTATTTTGGTATTTTTGAGCGAAATGTCAAATTAGTTTTGTGTAATCACTGATTGAGACTGAACCGGCGCTTTGCAGAGGAGCCTACGGGCTGCAGCGACAATAATCAGAATTACTCCCATGAACATGCCAACGGGGGGCCCGAGAGAGAATCCCAGATAATAAGCGAACAGCAGTCCAGCCAGCGAGGAGATGATCAAGACGGTGATGATTATGGTAAACTGGCAGGCGAAGCGCAAGCTAAATAAAGAAGTGATGGTGGCGGGGATGATCAGATAGGCAAAGACCATAATGACCCCGGCAATGCGAACCGAGAGAGTGATGACAATACCCATCAGGGCGTAAAAGAGGAAGTCCCACCACACCACATTTATTTTATCCGCAAGGGCCTGGTCATAATTATTCGAGATACGATTAAAGGGACGACGGAAAATGAAAAAACATAAACCAATAAGCACAAAAAATACCGAACACAGGATTATATCGGTATAGGTTACCCAGAGCAGTCCGCCGGCGAGCATCTCCTGGACGTGGACGTGAGCACCAGCCGAAATACCCACCATAAACAAAGCGGCGGCGAAGGCAATGGCGTAGGAGACGCCTATGATGACTTCCAATGAGATTTGATATATTTTTTTACGGGACCAGGCGTAAAACAAGGCGGCGGCACAAATAAAAGCAAAGGCAGAACTATATTCCAACAGAGATCCTTCGTGGGCCTCGAAGGCCAGATGGGCCGCCAGGGAACCCACCGCGGCAAACTGGGCCAGGGAAATATCTATGAAAATAACCTCGCGGCGGAGAACGTGGGTACCCATATATCCCAGAATGGTTCCAAGAAGGAGACTAGCTACAAAAGGCAACGCCAACATTTGAATTACATCCGACATTAAGAGATACCTTTCGACAAACTTTGTTTTTTTCGCGAAAGCAGATAGCGAATCACTATAGCACCCAAAAAGAAAACACCCAGGCTCAAGACCATACTGGGACAGTAGGGCCAATCAAAATGGTAGGAAGAACCCAGTCCCAGCGCACAAGCTATAAAACCCAAAGACCAGCCCAGGATGACGGCCCGGCCCCAAGTGCGGGTGAACATGGCGGCCATGGCGGCGGGGATCATCAGAAATACATAGGCCAGGAAAACTCCGGCAATAGGAACTATCAAAACGGTAATTATGCCCTGGGTGGTGAAAAAGAAAAAGTCCCACAGCCTTTCATTTCTGAGCAGTCCGGGATTTTCGGCCAAAGCAATGAAACGATGACGGAAGATATAGTGAACTACCAGAAGCAGGGCGTAAATACCAGCCGTGACGGCCACCAAGGGCCAACTAACCCAGGGCATATAGCCGGAAAAAGTTTTGTTTAAGAGGGCGTCGCCTCCCGGTTTGTCGGTGAGCATCAGACAGGCAATGAGAGTTAGTCCGTAGATTATACCGATCACGGCCTCGCGGGGCAGGGAACGGGAGCGAGGTTTGACCAAGGCCAAGAGCAAGGCACCAATCAAAACTGCCAGCATGGAAACTACATAAGAAAAAGCAGAGCCGTAAGCAATATTTAACTGCACTCCTATAATCGCTCCCAAAGCGGCCAACTGATCCAGGGCCAGGTCGGAAAAGACCAACGTCCGCCGAATGATGTGCAGGCCCAGATATGTATGAAGGACCAGGACAACGGCAATTAAAGTAAGTTGTAACAGAAAAAATCTTGCGGCTTCAGACATACAATTCTCCCAATCGGGTTAGTTTTCAGCAATAACATGCTGCTTTTGGGCAGCTTTGATGAGATGGTCAACCCAATAATCAATTAACTTGAAATAGGTATCGACCTGAGGGGAACCGCCGACAAACAGGGGAACAATGACAGCTTCGGCGCCGACGCGATCTGCAACGGCACGGACTTTTTGTTCGTCAAAGTAGTTGGCAGAGAAAATGATTTTAACATTCTTCTCACGCATCATGGTGATCAGATTGGCGACGTGTTTGGCGGAAGGAGGTATGCCCGGTTTGGGCTCGATGGTGGAGGCCATGTCCAGGCCAAAAAGCTGGTTAAAGTAGGACCAGTTTTTGTGAAAGTTTACTATTTTTTTACCGCGGAGAGGCATCATCTGCTGCATCCAGCCGCCCAGAGAATTCATTAAGGGTTGCCCTTTGAATTTATTATTTTTCAGGAAGTCTATCAGTTTGTCCTGCTCGGCCAGGCGGGCGAGAGTAGTACCGCCGATCATCTTTACCAGTTTTTCACCGAAAAGATGCTGATCAAGTTCCAACTGAAAAGCCTGGAGATTTTTTTCAAACATTTCCCGATCGTCAGGATCGTTCTTGATAAGGCCGGTGGTGATATTTTCCGCGACCCGTCTCATACAAAGGGGACAGCAGGTAAAATGGGGATTGCCGTACACATGGACATCACCTTCGGCCTGTGAGAAGACCTGGGGTTTATCCATGAGGGGCATGTTATGCGAGACCGATATGAAGCCGATCTCACCGCTGCGGATACGCCGATTGCCGGATTTGTTAATCACCGTGGGCAGCCACATCTCCAGATCAAGCCCGGTCGATACGAGTATGTCGGCTTTAGAGACCATGTGGACAAAAGAGGGTTTGGGACGGATATTATGGGGGTCCTGCACACCTTGAACGATGTGCTGGACAGAAACCTTGTCGCCACCGATGGCTTTTATGAGTTCGGCATAATCGGGCAAACTTGTTACTACGTTCAAAACCTTGGCGTCGGCGATCGGAGGGCTAAAAATAAACAGGCTTATAAAAATACCAAAGACTAACAAGCTCAATTTGAATGATTTGATTTTCATGTTCAATACCTCTGTTTTTTTACACTATTAGCGAAGTTTCTAATTTAGTAGCGTTCGTGTTTATGGGGGCCGGCCTCGAAAATGACCTGCAGCCAGAATATGTCTTGGGCTTTTTCCATACCCCGGCCGTCGGCATGATCAAATTCACTGCGGAATTTGACCCATTCACTCTGCTGCCAAGTGATATAGGGAGAGACCTGCCAGCGATAGGCTGTTTTATTCGAATAGGCCAGGGGGATAGTGGATAAGTCGTCCAGGGTAGCGTAGTCTTTACTGTCGGGTTTGAAAAAGTCGCCCCTGATACCCAAGGTGACCTTTCGGGAAATTTTGGACTGCACATAGCTAAAGGCCCCCCAGGCCTGGATGTTGTCGCGGCCAGAGCCGTCCGGGGCCAACAGATTTCGATCAAGATAAAAGAATTCGCTGCGCCATTCCAGATTGCGATACAGGGCCCGTTCCATGGGCTCCCATAACAAAGTAAGATCGGCGCCCCAGACGTGAGTGCAAAGGGCGTCATGTTCCTGGGTTACTGTTCCAGAGCGGGAGACGTCCCATTCGTCCATCCAACCACATAAGCCGGATAGTCCCCATTCCAGATAAGTATTCTCGGTGAGATCGCGATAATTTTTATAGTGGAACAAAACACTGGGATTACCGAGGGTTTCGCCGCCAAATAACTGTTCGTTTTCACTATTGGTAATCTGCACAATCAGGCCTTGATAGCTTTGGCCCAATTTGGGCATGGTCCAGTCAAAAGAGACACCGGTTTGAGCTAATCCTTCCGGACCAAAAATTCGTTTGATGGGCATAGGATGTTCTATCTGGTCCAGGCCATGTTCGTGCCAGCGGTTTACCACGCCAAACTGCTGGCGAAACTTTCCAATATCGACGTTGAGATCTTTCCCCAGTCCAAAATAGGTATAATAGGCCTCTTCCACCGCCACGTCATCTTCTGTTGCAGGTATTACAGCCTTAAGACGTGAGTAAGGATCGAGATAGGCCTGGAAATTTACCTCTATATAACGAAAATCAAATCCGGAGCGTCGTCGGGTATCATCCTGATCATGATAGTCCCAGGTAACATCGCCGGCCAGGCTGATTTCCGGATTCATTTTCTGCAGGCTCAGGCCGCCGAACTTAAAGACCGTCTCTTCGGGACTTTTCTTTTTTTCTTCCTCGCCAGCCAGGTTTTGGGCTAACTGACGTAAATAATCCGCCTCACTTTGGGCTTCTTGCTTGTCAGTAACGGTTTGCTTTTGAGGAGTTTTTTTTATCTGTTCCTTTAAGGCGTTTAGTTCCTCTTCATAATGTTTTTTTAATTCGGCCATTTCCCGATCATGGCTTTTTTTCATTTCGTCCATCTGTTGTTGTATTTTTTGCATCTGCTCTTTGAGTTTAGTCATGTCAGAATCTGTGGCCCAGACTGGCTGGGCCAAAGTCATAATCAGGACCAAAAGCAGAATGGGTATTATGGCTTTTCGCATATAATCACCTCCGTTATTCATACTCTACTGAAAGTTACTTTAGCGGGAGATACCCCGGGACATGGTGATTGCCAATAAAAACAACTAAACAGTTGTCTGGGTGATCGGTCCCGATTTGAGATGGGTATCTGAGAATATGTGAATAACTAAGCTAGAGGAGGAGGGCGAGCTTGAAAGGATTCGTAAAAAGGCTGAGCCGGACAGAGCCGAGGGGAGGGTAAAAAATCGTCCCAGAGAATGTTTTGATAGACAAGTACAACCTCAGGTTCCAGGGTAACAGAACCGAGAGTTTTCAGGAGTTGAGCGCAGATGGGACAATCAGAATCGTCGTTGTGCGGCGATCCTTTGTGTTCTTTATGTTCGCTTTGGTGCTGGGGATGATGGTAAGAATCGGTGCAAACATGCCATATCCATAAAAAACTCGTACATTGGGTGAGGTAAATACCAAAAACGAGAACAAATATTTTCTTACGCAATAACATTACTCAATATTTTCATCCAAATACATGATTTGCAATATTATGGATTTTATAGCCGGGGTGTCAAGTGAATTCTGAACAACACTCATTATAGGAATAAAAGCAGTGGTGCGGCGGGCAAAAAAGGCCAGGCAACTACCGATGCCAGTGGCCAAACCGGCAAATAAGGTCAAACCAAACGCTAATAAAAGGTTTTCTGTTTCCATTTCATGCAAGATATGCTATAGCTGTTAAAAGATTACGGAGAATATGGCAAAATAATAGTAATTTTCAAACTAAAATAAGTATATCCGAAGGTTAGCTATGAGAAGATGTAAAAGGGCTCTGATTATAGTAATTGTTTTACTTAGTTGTGCCAGCCGGGTTCTAGCGGAAGATGGGCAGTTCAGAATCAATCCTAATGAAGTACTTAAGGGACTGGATAAGAATCATCCGCGGTTGATGCTAAAGGATGCCGATTTACAGGAGTTAAAAAGGCAATATGCCAATGACAAAGTATTGCAGAAATGTATTAAAGACGTAATCAAGCGAGCGGACAGCTATCTGGAAAGACCAAGGCTGAAACACCAGTTGATCGGTCCGCGATTGCTGCACGTCAGCCGGGACTGTCTGAAACGAGTTTATGCTCTGGGGATAGCCTGGCGATGGACGGGAGAGGAAAAATATGCCCGCAAGATAGAGGAAAACTTACTGACCGTCTGCGCATTTGAGGATTGGAATCCGAAACATTTTCTGGATGTAGCGGAGATGTCAACCGCGGTAGGTGTGGGGTATGATTGGCTATATTCCTGGCTGGATAAAAGCACGCGGGATAAAATCAAGGCAGGACTCATAAAACTCGGCCTGGAAGAAGGTCTGAAAACATATGACAAACAAGTATGGTGGACCAAATCACGGTTTAACTGGAATCAGGTTTGTAACGGGGGTATGATCGTCGGAGCGCTGGCCATAGCCGAAAGTGATCCGGAATATGCCGAGAAGATTATTCCCGCAGCGGTGCAATCACTGCCTTTGGCATTGGCAAGTTATGGTCCGGACGGAGCATGGATGGAAGGAATGGGGTATTGGGGTTACGCAACCAATTATACCGCTTATGGTTTGACGGCTTTGGAGACGGCGTTGGGGACGGATTTCGGCCTGCTGAAAATTGACGGTCTATCAGAAGCGGGACTTTTCCCCATCTATTGCGCAGGGGCCACAGGTAGATATCTGAATTACGCCGACTGCTCAGGGAAGGGTGCTCGTCATCCCCTGGCGTGTATGTTCTGGCTGGCAAGAACATTTAACAATTCTTTATACGGCGAATCGGAACACATTGAGCTTGGCCAAGGTAAAGCCTCTCCCGAGCATATCATCTGGTATGTACCTGCACCTAAAAAAGATATTCCAAAATTACAACTGGATAAATATTTTCATGGTGATGTGGAGATTGCCCTTTTTCGCAGCAGTTGGGATGATCCCGAGGGACTCTGGGTAGGTGTCAAGGGAGGATATAATGAGGTTGGCCACGGTCACCTGGACCTGGGCAATTTTGAGATGGAAGCTTTGGGAGTGCGCTGGGCGTGTGATCTGGGTGCGGATGATTATAATCTGCCCGGTTACTTTAAAATGAAACCAGGCGGGCAGCGCTGGACTTATTATCGACTGATCTCTATCAGTCATAATGTTCCGCTGCTGGCCAATGAGAATCAGAAAGTAAAAGCCAAAGCAAAATTTATCCGCTGCGAAACGAATACTCCGCAACCTTTTGTGCAGATTGATCTGACCGAAGCATATAAGGACCACGCAAATAAAGTCACGCGCGGAGTAAAGCTGGTGGAAAATCGACGGGCCCTACTAGTACAGGATGAGTTTGAGCTTGCCCAGCCCTGTGAGGTGGCCTGGGGGATGACCACCGAGGCGAAAATCGAAATAGAAAACCCTCAAACTGCCAAGTTATCACTTAAAGGTCAAAATCTATTAGCACGCATATTGTCTCCGGAGGAAGGCTATTTCACTATAGAGTCGGCTGAACAGCAACCGCCGCAAAAAGCAAACAAAGGCTATAGCCGATTAATGGTCCGGCTGCCGGAGCAAAAGGGAAATGTACGGGTGGTGATTCTTTTGGCGCCGATTTGGCCGGAGGGGAAAATTGTTAAAAACTTAGAAGTAAAATCATTGGAGCAATGGTAAAATAAAAGCATGCTATTTGAGTAGTGATAGGAAATCACATTGTAAAACATTTTTAAGGAGATATCCGATGAAAAAAGCCTTACTGGTTTTGTTAGCACTGAGTCTCTCTGCCCTGGTCGGCTGCCATATGCAGCACGACATGCATAAAAAGGGACAAAAATGTAAACGCGGACAGATGCTGTCTCATGATGTGTATTTTATGCTGAAGGATGCCTCACCGGCCAAGCAGAAGGAACTCGTCGATGCCTGCTATCGGGCACTAAGCGATATGCCTGGTATAGTTTCCTTTGCCGCCGGCTCGCGGGCTGAGCAATACAAAGGTGGGGTGCATGACCTCGATTTCCATGTCGGGTTGCATATCGTATTTAAAAACACCAAATATTACGACGAATACGAAAAGGCCCCCAAGCATCTAAAGCTTATCGATGAATATAAACACAACTGGAAAAAGGCCCGCGTTTTCGACACTCTGGTCAGATAAAAGACATGGGCGAAATCATCTAAAACAGATTACTTGAACACGCGGATTTCATTCAGGCCGCCGCTGTGGTCCTTGATCTCCTGATTAGGTCTGTAATTATTCATATAATGAGACAGACCCGTCAAGCGGATGAAGCGGGCCTGGGCGGGAGCAAATTCAAACTTTTCAAATTGAAAAGCCTTATAATTGTGAGCAGTTACAAACGCCAAACTCCCTTCCAGCAAAGGGGTAAAGGTTTTGCCGTCTAGCGAAACCTCCAGTTTGAATTTTTCGATACCGCGGTCGCCATAAAAACGGTTTCTGGTGTTTTGTAATTCGATGCGGGAGATGGTTTCCACTTTCTGTAAATCTACGGTAAACGAACCGGAACTGCCGTTGGGGGCCAGCCAAAAAGACCAGTCTCCGGGCGAACCGGTATCAGCAAGTCTGCCGTCGGTAAGCGCGGTGGGCGGGAATGTTTCACCTACGGTGGGAAAATTGTAATAGGTAGAACTGTAAACAGGTTTGCCCAGGGCAAGATTCTTAGTTGATTGCAGAGTATTGTCATCCCCGGCCAATTCGAAATTGGCGCTGACCTTGACGTCCATACCTTCGAAAGTCCGAGAGAATTTCAGTTTTTCGTGATCTCCAACAATAGCATAGGCATCACCTTTTTTAAGGCTAAGGGGAGTCTCATGCGCTGCTTTATTTTCGAAGCGCAGTTCACCTTCATATACCTCGGTCATAACCACCGAATCAACGGTGCCGTCGCCTACGGAAACACCGAATTTGGTTCCTAAATCGGTGAGCTTTCCTACAGGTGTGATTACCTTAAAGCGTCCCGGCTGGCCCTGGTGGTGTACGGTCATGGTTCCCATGGAAAGTTCAATGGTTTCACTGTCCAGCAGTTGAAACCAGGCCGGACCTTCAATAATGACCGAGGTGCCCGCCTGGAAACGCAAAGCGATTGTTCCGCGTGTCAGGTGCATCATACGGGTGGACATTTTTTCCCCCGGTGTGGGCTGCACGCCGCGCCAATCGGCGCCGCGCTGTGAAGCCAGAATTACATCCAAGGCAGGAGGCGACTGTGAAAACTGAACCGCCAGAAGCAAGATCACAAAAACCGCTGCGGCACTGAGCCAGTAAGGCATTGAACGTTTTAACAGACGTAAAAATGAGAATGATTTTTGCCCGGTAACCTGCGGGCAAGTCACCTGGTTTTGGTGCTGGCTCAAGCCGTGGTGCACCTCCACCAGAAACTGGTAGCGGTGGCGTAACCCGGTATGGGTTTTTAACAAATGCTGAAACCGGGCAAAATCTTCTTCGCTGATCGAGGCATCAAGATACTGCCAAACCAACTCGTCAAAATGATTTATTTGTTTGTCCATAACTTTACCCTTCCGGGATAACAGATGTCTCGCTCAGCCGTTTTTGGATGCAATGCGAGAGCTTGATACGCAACCTCCGTAAATGCTGAGCAAGAGAATTAGGAGTACAGTTTTGTTTGCGTGCCATCTCCTCCAGCGAGCAGTCCTTCTGATAGCGTTTTAACAACAAATCTCTTTTTTTCTTATCCATCTTTTGCAAACAATCCGCCAGGGCCTGCTGTAAATCACCCATAGATTCGAAACGAGGTGTATCGTGGGCCAGCACATCCAAAACATCATGATCAAAAAACATCCGCCCCTGCTCACGCCGGCGATCGCGGCAATAGGCCTTGACCTGGAAATAGGCAATGCGATAGGCCCACTTTAAAAAGACCGTGGTCGGGTCCCATTCCATACGTTTGTTCCAAAGGACCACATTGGTTTTCTGTAGAACGTCTTCGGTGCAATGGTAGTCCCCTACCATTTTCCAGATATACGAACGCAGAGCTGTCTGCGATTCGGTTATCTCGCCTACAAACTCATTATCCAAAAAGTTCTGATGATCTTGCATATATCGCTGCTAATGCTGATGCAAACCAAAAAATCCCAAAAACGCCATTTACCTGTTAATATTAATTACTCAAACTGACCGATGGTAACGTATTTTATGGATAGAATGATCCAACAAAAAAAGCCTTTCAAGCCGATAAACAGAGTGGAAACCTATGTTTACTGGCAAGGAGGCCTTATGATTACTATCGGCAAAATTCCTCAAAAAGTCAAACCGTTTTTCAAACCGGTCCACAACAAGGTATCGGCTCACGTCTATTCTTATTATTGCAATCTCGTCTTGGCCATTTGTATCAGCCACCGCAGCACGATTGGCAGGCTGGTCAAGCTCTTGTGAAATACAACTCACCGCACCAATCACGGCGAGTTTCTCTGGCGAAGCGAATTTGATGCGACGGCGGTCGTGAAAGAGCAAGCGAATGGAGTTCTCAAGCGGCTCTATCAAAAAAGTTGTAAAGACTGCCTGTTGATTATCGATGATACGCAGACGATCAAGCGAGCCAGGAATATGCAGGCAGTCGGCAAGATTCATCACCATGCTACGGGTAAATATTGTATGGGCCATACGATTCTCAAAGCCTGTCTGTTCTACCGGGGAGTAACGATCCCGCTGGGCTCGTGGCTGTACGTCAAAAAAGAACACGCCAAGCGCCTTGAGCAGTCGTTTAGGAAACTGACGGAATTGGCGGGGCAAATTGTTCTCGACGCCGACATACCTGAGAAATTCGATGTCACCGTGTTGTTTGATGCGTTCTATCTTTGCCCGACTGTCATCAATGCCTGCCAAAAGCGGAAATGGCGTTATATTGGCGTCAGCAAGTCGAATCGCTGGCTTACCGTTAATTCTATCAAACATAAAGTTGGTAAATACGGCAGAAATATTCTTAACAGAACGGGCAGATGGTACAGCATCCAAGGGCTTAAAAAAACATCCGACTATAAACTTGCTCAGCGTATGGGAACGATGAATAAACTGGGCACAGTTAAAGTCGTCTTTTCCAAACGCAGAAATGATAAAACAGTAGTCGCATTGGTTACGAACGATCTGGGTTTGTCGATGACGAAAATCGTTTGCCTTTATCTGAAGCGTTGGGCGATTGAGGTGATGATTAAGGAACAGAAACAGCATCTGGGGCTGGGCGATTACCGCATGTGGCGGTACCGGGCGATAGTTAGACACCTGTGCCTGGTCGATAGTGCCTATGCCTGCCTGACCCATGTGGGCATGGATGCCCAACATGCACAAGGCCGTAAAAACAAAACCAAGGATATGCTGTCTGTACCGCCGATCAGCCAACTCAAAGACCGTATGCATCAGATTGTTTGGCAGGAGGAAGTTCAAAATGTTATTAAAGTCAGCCATGAAAAATCCGTTATCCGCCGCCTGGAAAAACTCCTCGCGGCCTAATATCGGTCAGTTTGAGTTAATTATATAATACCTGCATTTTTATTTCTACCGAGTGTCTCTTGCCATCAATCAAAGCAATAGGCATAATACCCTGGTTAGAAGTATAATCATGACCGTCAATAACAAACGATTCAACCGTTTCTCCATTCCCCATAGATGTAACATCAAAAATGGTACTTCCAATTTTGACTTTTGACTTCACAGCACCAAATTCATCCGGAATTTGAGGTCGGAAAAAGTATTCGCGGCGGTTTTCATCAAAGCCAATTCCTGCAAAACCGCGTATAACAGCATGGGGCAGATAAGCGTAACCGTATAAGCACAGCATGCCTAGACGCATTGTTCCATCTTCATCAGTCACAAAACTATTATGTTCATACATCAGTTTTGACGGGGGTAAATTATTAACTACCTGTTTCAGGTAATGCCATCCTATTCTTGATTGACCCGCCTCAAATGCAGCATGTGCCAAAGTCGCATACCACATGCCCCACCCCGCTACTTTAGCATCCTGAGGAACTTTTAATTCAAATGTTGATTTATAAACTGGATCACGCCAGTTCAAATAAGGAACAACTGAAGCTATTGTGAGGGGATACCCTAACCCACGTGGCCCCAAAGCGATCTCTTTGCCGTCCATCAGCCAATCACGAGTTACCCATTCGAGAAAATATTTTCTTCCCTCGTTATCTTCTTTAACCAAATACTTGCGAATAGAATTGTCAAGTTGTTCAGCGCGTGTCTTCCAGAGGGTAACCGGTTCGCCCATTTTTTCTGAAAGGCGATAGACTTCTCTAAAACCAGCCACAGCTAATCCATTCATAAGAATATGTTCGCGAAAACCACCGTCTTCGCAACACATATCAATAATTAATCCTGTTTCCGGATTGTATTTCTTGTAGTATTTATATTTGTCAAAAAAACCATTTTCCACAGGAACCTCAGCATGTATTGTGTTGTCCGCTGCAAGGGAATGAGCAACCTGCATGATAAACGGCCAGATATTTCTGACAAATTCCATATCACCGGTATAACGTTCATATTTGCCGATATTGTAGAGGAAATAAGCCATGCCATCGAGTTGCGGCCCAACCATTTGCAAGCCCCATTCTGCCGGCATACCACGTTTAAAAGGCTGAACCACTTCTTCCAGCGAAACCTGAGCCGGGCCACAGATACAAGAAAGAACTTTCCCTGATGCATGATAATTTGCATGTAGACAGTCATTTCGTACGTTCCATGCGGCATGCTTTGCATAAAATTCTAATCCTCGCCTGCATTCCTGGTAATGCCCCGCATCTAGCATCGCAGAAATACCGACCCCGCTATCACGCGTCCAAACAGTGGTAATCTGGTATCTGCCTCCCACAATCATTCCACCCAATTCGGCGTCCTGGCTGATTTTATAGTACATCATCTCATTGCGATAAGCCTGATCCAAATCCGTATTGCCGGTTTCTACAACCGCACCAGTCTCAAACCACTTTTGCCAACTCTCTTTTACAGGACTCGCTTTAACCGAATCCGCTGTGAGTTGACTCCAGATTTTCTTCGCTTCTTCCTCTGAAGAGCCGTATGTAATCACCACAGTTAATGACTGCATACCTGTCGAGAATTCGTTCTTTATGTCCAAACCACCGGCCTTTTCACCAATCCAATGGTGGTTATTGTTTTTTATTTCATTTTCATCACCAGCTATCTCGATTTGGGAATCCTTTTCGATAATCCCCACAACAGCCTTGCGGTAATAGGGGTTGTTATAAGACCAACTCACAGAACGGCGGTCTTTGTTGACTGAGATTTTTTCATCCTCATGAAAAACCAATGAAGGCGGCACTTCCCGTTTATCCGGATAGGCCTGTTCAAAAACACGCAGCAATTCCGGATTCTCGGGTGGCGTATTATCATAATCTTTGTATAGCTGCATTTTTGTTTGAATGTGGTACTTACTGTTATCGTCTTTGGAGGGTGTAAATGTAATGTGTCGGATGAGAACAGGCTGTTCCCACAGACCAAATGTTTCCGTCTCAACTTCCCCAATGGACAAGTGGGTCTTAACACGAATCACGCCGTCTTTAAAACAGTACTCATCACAGGCCCCCACAGTCCATTTTTGCCCTGTTTTTTCCTCGACAATTGTTACGCCAAGGCCTATCTGCGACATTTGAGGTGAACTATAACCCATCCATAATCTGCTTATTTTGTCGTGGACTTTTGTCGAGGGAGTTTCCGGTTTTTCGAACGGCCCCACAAAGCAGCCAAGAAAATAGCCGTTACCAAACATAAGCCTGCCATCCACTTTTTTGACATTGTTTAAATTGTGTGCTTCAAAGACCATATTTGAAAAATCAGTCATTGCATCAGCTTTATCATTTAGCAATCCTTTTAGAATCAGCTCAGATTCAGGTTTATTTTCATTACTGAAAAGCCATATTTTGTTCAGTACAACATTCTTATCTTCAGATTCTGCCGCAGCCGTAATGTTGATTTTTATTTTTTTATCGTGGTTCACATCCTCGCAGGGAAGGACAAGAACAAACGGCCTGTTTTGCCCGTCTGCCTCTTTTACCAAATCAACTTTTGAAGGCGATGTCCCCTCAACATGAACAACCTGAATTCGCTTGCCTGTCTCATTCCAATATGGCTCCATAAGACCAACGGCAATCCAGCATTTAGATTCCTTGGCTGTAAATTCAAAACCAAGACTTGAAACAGGTGCCCAGCTAACAAGGCAAGTATTAAATCCTTCGTCTGTTTGCAGGTCTGACACTGGTCTTGTCTGCTGACTAGTAATTTGGCCTTTACGTAGCAGTTGCCATTCGCACGGATCCAAATTCTCCGCGAATAAGGAACCCGCCAGCAACAGAATAAAAGCAAACCATATTGCCAATGTCATATTTCTTGTTCGTATTATCATTCGCATCTCCCTCGTTTAGAATCAGCAGGTATTTTCAGTAAATTCACTTTTAAATCTTACTGTTGGATGGTAAGGCATAACGCCTTAAGAGCCGGTGCAATAGCAAAAATCTAATTTTTCGTCTTCCAGTTGATCAGTCTGGCCCAAGAGAGGAAAGGAGCGTACTTCGAGTAAGGTTTCCGAGTAAACAGATGTAGATAAAACTACAAAAGCAAATGTCAGAAACAATATTGAAGGAATAGTCCCTTTTCCATCTCTGGCATTTTTCAACATAACTAACCTCCATATCAACCGAACAATAGATCGGCTGATATCATTCCCGGGCTTTTTAATTGACCCAGAAATTCCCCGGGCACAAATGCGAAAAAACGTTTGCCAATATCTATACAGGAATTCCAGGCTGAATTTTCGTGTTATGCTTCTTCGACAACCTGCCAGTTGATCTCCTGGGCCAGGGCGTGGATAGGCTCTTTCAAATCACCGTAGCAAGTTACGCGGTGCCAGCCCCACTGATCCCACATGGTAAAGAGTTTCTCGATGTCACCAACCGGTTCGACGCCTAATTTCGTCCGACAAGCACGGTCATCAGGATCGTTATCGACAGCTCGACCCTGGTGGAAGATAATTTCCTTGCGCTGGGGATTTACCTTAATGGAGGTGACCATATAGCCCAGCGGTAGAATAGAACGTACCGCAGCACCCTGGCGATCCTCGGAATGGGTCATAATCTCAAAGGGATTTGTCCGTCCCTGGGGGCCGAACATCTTTTTCGGGGCCACGCAGTGGGCATAGATAATCTGCCGCTTGGCGGTATCAATGACCGGATCG